>JAABUM010000059.1_pt1 | contig 275614 bp, 236 predicted proteins | sample 5559161 | NCBI WGS metagenome assembly JAABUM01 (sample SAMN10711868, study PRJNA513369) | rock metagenome | isolation source: Antarctica rocks | place: Antarctica: Victoria Land, Siegfried Peak nord
AGCACCTTCCAGGTCGATAAGGTCATCCCGTTCCAGCCGCTGAAGGCGGGCGATTACCACTTCGTGGTCGAAGCGCAGCAAAGCCTGGATCCTGGCGAGGGAAACGACGCGGGCAAGTGGGCGCTGGGGCGTGCGCGATTCCGCTTCGCACTTTCGTCAGATGGGGCTTTCTTCGGGTTGAAGAAAACCCGAAGAGACACCTGCAATAGCCGCTTCAACGAGGCAAAAGGGCCGCAGGTACTTGCGGCCTTCTTCTCCGGCTACTCCACAACAACCCACAGCGCGTTGGGCGGCAGCACGATCTTCAGCTCGCCTCCCACACGCTGCACTTCGACCTTGCCCGCGCGGTAGCCGTTGGCGTCCAGCAGGGTCGCGCTCTTGAAGTTGGGGTTGCGCAGCGTGATGGTGGCCTGCGTGTTCACCTCGCGGTAAGGCAGCTGGCCCGTCGAGACGATCTGGTAGCCCTGGAAGGGCGTGTCGCCGTCCTTGAAGGTGCCCGGCGTCTGCTTCCAGCCGGTGGGCCTCATCTCGGTTCCAATCTGCAACAGGGCGCGCGAAGTACTTGCCAGAGGCCGCTCGTCCAGCGAGACGGCTAAAATCGTCGCGTATTCGTTCCTGGTCTCGATGCTCAGCGTGCTCATCTTGAGCGGCCCAGCCTTCTGCAAGAAGCCCGTCGCGCCCTGAGCTCGCGGCGCGTCCAGCGTACACACGCCGATCCCGTAGTTCCACTTCAGCTGGCCCGTGGCCGAAGTCACTGTCTTCGCCTGAGTGTTGATGAGCTTGGACAGATCAGCCACGCGTGTCTTTTCTGGGTCGCCTTCATACTTGGCCTCGACGCGGCCCGCCAGGAAAGCCAGGGGATCAACCTCGGTCTTGACCCCGGTGCCCTCAGCGAAGGTGCTCTGACGGTTGGGATCGAAGGAGCGGCCCTCGGCGATGATGGGCGTGGTGCGATCCCACAGATTCTGCAGCGAGCGCTCCTCGTGCACCACGACTGGAGCCTGAGCGATGTCGCCTCGCCGAAACATCAGCGCGCAGGCCGGGAACATGGTCTGGATCGAAGGGCTCAGCGACCACTTGAACTGGCTCTTCTTATCCCACGAGATCCACTGATCCGTCTTGTAGCCCGGCGCGTCCCACGAGAACCAGTAGAACCCATCAATGCCCAGCAGCCCAGAGTAAGCCGCGATCAGGAACGGCCCCTCGCTCTGATAGCCCAGTGGAGCCACCCAACTCGACTCGGTGACCAACATCGGGTGCCCGGCTGGTTGCTTGAGGGCCAGAGGAAAGGCGCCGGGATTGAGCAGAACCGACTGGCCCCCGAAGGTGTCGCCTGGGTCGATGCGCCAGCCGTTGTTGGCCCCGACGTGCGGCCCGCCGTTGTAATACTTGTTGACAGCCGCCACATCGGTGGCCTCGTAAGTCCAGCGCTCAACATCGCCCAGTTGCACGTTGTCAGCGGTCTGCCAGTTGGCCGCGTTGATCACTTGCTTGCAGCCGATGCTGTGGTAATGCCTGGCGATGTCCTCATAGAAGGCGCGCTGCAGCGTGCCCAGGAACTCGACCTGGTCGTGGATGCGCGCGGCTGTGCCTCCGCTTTGCGGCTGGGTCATGCGCCAGATGTCGATGTCGGGCTTGGCAGCCTTCCAGTCGTCGCGCGGAAAGTCCACGTTCTGCCAGCTGGCGCGCGCCTTGTCGAGCGAGCCATATTTCTGGCTCAGCCAGGCGGCGTAGCGGGCTTGCAGAATCGAAAGCTGCTCGGGCTTGATGCCCGAAGTGGTCCAGAAGAAGAGCGAGTCCTCGTTCAAGACCTGGATGATGCCCACGGCGGGATCATCTTTCAAGGCGATGCCCGTGTACGGGTTCTTATCGCCGTAAAGCACTTGCACCCACTTCTTGTAAGCGGCCTGGAGCTTCGGGTTAAAGAATAACAAGCCCCAGATGTCATTCTTATCCTGCGTATAGCCTTCGAGCCCCCAGGTTGAGCGCACACCGGAGTGGCCTCCGTTGGCCCAGAAGGGCGAGATGGTGCAGTAGATGCCTTCGGCCTTCATCGCGGCCACGAACTTCCAGATGCGGTCGATCTCGTCGCGGTCCACGTCTTCGAGCCTGGCTCCGTCGGCCTTGGGCGAGATCGAGGCGTGCAGGCGCACCATGTTCACGCCCGCCTTGGCCATGGTGCGCGCCTGCTTCTTCATGTCCTCGACCGAGGTGCCCGCGTGAAAGAGCGTGGTGTTGGCGCACCAGAAGCGTATGGGCTGCCCGTCGCCGCGCACGAAGTCGTTGCCATCAGGAGAGAGCTTGATAAAGCCGTGCTCCCCGGCGAACTTCTCGTTCAAGAAGCGCAAGTCCAAAGCGGCATCGGCGCGAAACGGATCTTCGCCGGGCTCGAAGGCCCAGGAGTTGGTCTCGGTTGGAGCCTGCGCTTTAGCGGCATCAGCCTGGCCGGGCTTGAGGATGCCGTTGGGGGCCCAAGTACTTGTAGTCAGCACGAAGCAGTCGAGCGCGCCGTGGAAGTTGTTCGCGCTCTCGAAGCGGAACTTCAAGGTGTGCTTACCGGGTGTCAGGCTCAGCGTGCCCGCGTCCATCCACTGCACGAAGCGGATGTCGAGCGCGCCATCCGCGGCCACATTCACCGCATCGCCGGACTTTTTATCTTCTGAAATCGGCGTCCAGGGCGCGTTGTCCAGCTGCATCGACATCTTGGTCGCGATGGGGTTGGCGCGCAGCCAGAGGTGGTAGCTTCCGTTCGAGGGAATGTCCACGTCGTATTCGGCCACGCCGGGATCGGCAGCCGTGAACTGCCCGATCCAGTCGCCTCCCGACAAGAGGCCGGGGTTGACCTTGTCATACCACCATGGGTGGCGCTTGAGCGTGGAGCGAGACGGAGCCTCGCCCTCGCGCCAGATAAAGGGCGCTTTGTCCTGAGCGTGTGAAGGCGCGGCAAAGCACGCGCTGCACAAAAGAGCGAGCGAAAGAGACGACGCGAGCGGGCGCATGGTGATCGAGTTCCTGGGAGAAGAGTTGAGGCGAAGCACAAGGAACAAGTGTTCCCGCAGCGAGCGCGAACCAAACGGCGCAAGCCGCGCAGCAAGTACTTGCTGCGCATGGCGGCCTTTACGGGTGCAGCGAAGCGAGCAGGCGCTTGCAATCGTCATACACGGCCTGAAGATCGTGGCCGTGGTGGTGGAAGGCCCACAGGTCGTTGTGCCACTCGTCTCGGTTGAGCCAGCGGTGGACGTGGGCCAGAAACACTTCTTCCTCGCGCCTCGCCCACGGAGGCAGCGCGCGCGGATCATCTTCGTGGCACTCGCTCCAGATGGTGGGCGAAGAATCGTGCCCGAAGCACAGGGCGACGCGGTGGTGCAGCACGTCGTGCTCGCGCCACAGGCTTTGAGCGTCCTCGCCGTAGCCGTAAGCGCGCGCGGTGAGAATGTCTTTCTCGTACACCGGAACCGACCACAGCGAGCGCCCATCGGCGTAGGAAGTATGCAGATACAGGCTCGCCTCGTCGATGTGAACCCAGCAGCCAGCAAAGGCAATCGTCTTCACGCCGCGCACCATCCACCAGTGCCAGCCATTTCCGCTCAAGCTCTCCTGGCTCTGCTCAGTGGAAGAAATTGGTTCGGCTTCTAAAACATCAACGGAGGCAAGGTGCAACATAGAGATTCAACAATACACAACAGCAAGCGCTTGGATCAGGATAGCCGAATCTCGTGCAGGATCGCTTCCAACTCGCGCGCGCGATGGGCCGAGGTGTGATGCTCAAGTACTTGAGCGCGCGCCGCAGCCCCAACAGCGCGCCTCTCTTCCTCGCTCGCCTCGCGCACCACGCTCAGAGCTTCCCGAGACGAAGCGGCCACGCGCAGGGCAGAGGGAACCGGGAAGAACTCGCCCAGCCCGTTCCACCAATCGGAGAGAACCGGCGTGCCGCAGGCCGCAGCCTCAAACAAGCGCACCGAGGGCGACCATCCCGCCCGGATCATATCGGCTCGCGTCACGTTGAGCGTCCAGCGCGAAGCGTTGTAGAACGCGCGGTGGCGCGAGGGCTCCAGGTGCTCGATGCGCTCGGTGTTCGGGCTCCAATTAATCGAGGGATACTGCGGCCCCGCCACGCAGAAGCGCCCGCTCGCCCAACTTCGAGCCGGTTCCAGCAGCAGATTCTCCAGCGTGGGCTGGCGATCATCCGAGTAAGTGCCCAGGTAACTCAAGTCGTAACGAGGCTCGCACGGCTCAGGAAAATACTGCCTCGCATCGACCGAGCAATACAGAGCGTGGGCGCAAGGCGAGCCGAAGTGCCGCTCCAGTTTCTCCAAAGTTGGCCCACCTGAAAACGAAAGGTAAGCCGCGTAGCGAGGAATGAGCTGAGGCGAGATGTATTCGGTATCGCCGCGTTCGAGCTTGGCTAAAGTGACCGGCGTGTCGATGTCGTAGAAGGCGCAGCAACACGAATTTTGCAGCGCCCACTCGCCCACGCGCACGCCCTCGGGCACATAGGAGCCCACAATCACGGCATCGGCTGCGCGCACTTCCTCGATGTAGCGCGTGCTCAACTCATCGAAGTCGCGGTAGATCAAGGCGCGGCAGAAGTCGGGGTGGGGCAGGTCGCGGTTGGAAGCGTACCACTCGGCGTCGCGTTCGAGGAAAGTGACCTGGTGGCCCAGCAGAGCGAAGTCGCGCAGCAGAGCGCGGTAGGTCGTGGCGTGCCCGTTGCCCCAGGACGAGGTGATCGTCAAGCCGATGACACACAGTTTCATACGCAATAACCGCAAGTACTTGCCGCTCAATCCAGCCAACTCAGGCGCTAATCAGCTCTTCAAACTGCTGGGCTCGCTGCGCGTAGGTGTGATCGCTCAGAGCGCGCCTCAGCGCCGCCCGCCCGAGGCTCCGCGCCCGAGCTTCATCCACTTCCTCGACAAAAGCGGCCACTTCCTCACCCGATTTGGCGACCAAAATTTCGCGGTTGGGCTCGAAGAATTCCTCGATGCCCTGCCACCAGTCGGAAACCAAACAGGCTCCGGCTCCCGTGGCCTCGAAGACGCGCGTGGCTGGGGAGAAGCCAAATCGGGCCATTGAGTCGCGCGAGATGTTAAGCGCCAAACGTGGCGTGGTGTGAAACGCGTTGTGGTCGCGCGTGTACACGTGGCCCAGATAATTGACATTCTTGGGCCGCGCGTGATCGTTCCAGCCCGCGCCGCCCAGGGCAAGTACTTGAGCCGGGCACAGCCGCGCCGCCTTCCAGAAGAACTCCTCGACGCGCGCCTCGCGATCGGGCAGCCTGTTGCCCAGGAACCCAAGCGCGGCCTCAAACCGCTCATCGCGAGGCGCGGGGTGATGCGTCTGTGGGTCCAGAGCGTTGAAGATCGGCACGCACTCGCGCGCTCCCAAAGCTCCATATCCCAGCGCGACAGGCGCTCCTCCGCCGTAAGTCAAGATCGCATCGTAGCGAGGCACCAGGGCGCGGAAAGGATCGGCTGAGTTGCTCTGCACGCGCTCCAGGGTGGCCGGAGCGTCCACGTCCCAGAACAAGACGATGTTGGAAGGCCGCTTCAGTTCAAGCACGCCCGCTTCGAGCTCCTCATCGAAGACACCGACGCCCGACGCCTTGATGAGCACATCTGCCGAGCGCGCTTCGTGCAGGCAAGCGCGCATCGCAGCGAGGTTGTTGGCGTACACCACCGAGCGCGCCCAAGACGGAGGCTCGATGTCGCGGTGCGATTGGCGCTCGTAAGCATCGGGCTCGTAGAAGGTGACGCGGTGGCCACGCGCATCGAGGGCACGAATCATCCCACGGTAGTAGGTCGCGGCCCCGTTCCAGTAGGCGGACAGGAGGCTGGAGCCGAAGAAGGCAATGTTCATCACTCTGCACGCTGCCTGAGCAACGCGCTAAATCTCTCCCAGAATGCCCATCAGTTCATCGACGCGGTGAGCGCAGGTGTGGCGGGCGCGGATGGTTTCGAGACCGTGCCGCGCCAGTTCCGCGCGCGCCTGCGGATCATCTACAAGTACTTGCAGCTTTTGCTTCATCTCGCTGCCATCGCGCGCCATCCAGAAGTCCAGGCCCGGCTCGAACAAGTGCTCGGAGTCCTGCCACGGCGCGCACACCAGCGGGATACCGCACGCGAGAGCCTCGAAGACGCGGATAGTTGGGATACCGGGCAGAGCCTGGACGTAAGGGCCGCGCGGAACATGAACCGTCATCTTCCACTTCGCAAAGACTTCTGGCGCTTCCAGGTTGGGCAGCCAGCCGCCGAACTCGATGTGGGCTTCGCGCAGAGCGGCCAGGGCTTCACTCGGATAGCGAACGCCGTGTACGCGCGCCTTGAGCTTGAGATCGCGCACGGGGCCGAGCAGAAACTCGTGCAGTTCGCGCGTGCGCTCACCGTCGCCCCAGTTGCCGATCCAGATCAAGTCGCCCTCAGCCAGGGATGAAGGCGGAGGGATGAGGGATAAAGAAGGTGCGGCGGGTTGTTCATCCTTCATCCCTCCGCCTTCATCCCTGGGTTTGAACACGCGCACATCAGCCGCTTCGTGCCAGGTCCAGGCGCGCTTGGCCCAGCCCTCATGCCGGTAAATGTCGCGGATGACGTTGCCAAAGGCCAGCACGCCATCGTAATCGCCCAGCTCAAAGGCGCTCATCTCGTGGCGAGCCGAGGCCGCGCGGTGGTGCGTGTCGTGGAAGAGCAGCTTGAAGCGGCTCGCGCGGCGCAGGCGCCCCAGCTCAGCGACGATCTCAGGCGAGCTCCACTCGTGGACCAGAACCACATCGGCGCCCTCGATCAGAGCCGCGATGTTGTCTTGTTCGTCATAGAAATGGCTCGTGGCGCGCAGAGTCGGATACACCTCATCGAAGCGGCTAAGCGCCTGGGCTCCGCCTTCTTCTTGAAGCAGATGAGTCAGGCTCCAGTTGTCGCGCGGCTCATAGACGCGCACGTTGTGGCCGCGCGCCACCAGCTCCGTGACCACGCCGCGCAGGAAGTGCGCGTTGCCGTGGTTCCAGTCCGAGAGCAGCGAGTGGCAAAACAAAACGAAGTTCATGGTTGAGATCAGTTCGATCAGGCTGCAGCGGGCGCCCGTGCTGCCTCTGCTTGCAGAGTCTGATAAGCGTTCCAGTAGCCGTGCCCGAAGCGCTCCAGAGAGAAGCCTCGCGCTCGCTCCAGAGCCCGCCGCGCCATCTCAAGCCGCCGCGCCTCGTCCCGGCTCAGCTCATTGATGACTTGGGCCAGCGCCTCAACATCATCGGGCGGCACGAACAGGGCCGCCTCGCCCCAAACCTCGCGCAAGGTCGCGATGTCGCCCACGACCAGGGCGCAGCCGCACAGTGCCGCTTCCAGAATCGAAAGCCCAAACGGTTCGTAGCGCGCGGGCAGAGCGTAAATCGAGGCGCGGCGCATCGCCTCAAGTACTTGAGGCGCTTGCAGCCGCCCCAGCATTTGCAGCGAGCCGCCCTCGCCTGCGCTCGCCTCGCCGTGCCCCGCCACGCGCACCGGCCACTTGAGATGAGGCGCGGCCCGCTCCAGCAGAGCGATGTTCTTGGCCTCGTCCCACAGCCGCCCCGCCGCGAACACAAACGGCTGCTTCTCATCCCAACGCGGCGCGCCTTCAAGAACGCGCCCATTAGCTAGTACTTGCAGCCTCGAATCGGGCTGAGGCAGCGGGCCATAGAGAACCTCGACTTCGCTCAGCATCGCGCGCGTGGGAGCCGCGACCAAGTCAGCCGAGCGCAAGCCCTGGCGCACTTGCTCACGATAAACGTTCCACTCAGGCGGCGCCTCTTCGCCATGAACCGCGTGCCACCACGACAGCACGCACGAATGCGCTACGACGAGCTTGGGCGCTCGGAAGGGCAGCGAGGCGTGCGCGTAGCCGTTGAGGTGGATGATGTCCGGCGCGTGTTGGGCTTCCAGATCGAGCAGCCAGCGCCCGGCCTCATCGACCTGGCTCCAGGGCTCAGGCATCCACTCCAGCGCGAACTCGCTCTCGCACAGCGTGACATCGGCTTGCTGCTGCACTCGGCTCAGCTCATCGCGCTGATCGTCGCGTAAGCTCTGGCCCATCGTGGCCAAGATCCAGCGCGCCTGCGGCAAAGAGCGCATCAAGTCCAGAGCGTAAGTCCACACGCCGCCCACGGTGTCAGCCGAAATCAAGATCGTCATCGCGAAGGGCAAGTACTTGAGGCGCGCCTCAGAACTCAATGAGCGCCTTCAAAAATCCATCGGGACGATCGCGCGTGGCGTCTAAGGCTTGGGCCAACTGTTCTAAAGGGAAGCGGTGCGTATACAAAGAAGACGGCTCCAACTCGCCGCTCGCCACCAGCTGAGCCACCTGCGCGATGCCGTCAATGTAGACCTGGTGCTCGCGCTCGTGGGCGTTGATGACATCCAAGCCGCGCCAGTTCCACTCCTGCATATTGACCGTGCGTGGCCCATCCTGGTGATAACCCGCGATAATCAGCCGCCCCCGCTCCTTGCACAGCTCAGCAGCCAGGTCCAGAGGCCACTGCTTGCCCACGGCTTCAATCACCACATCGCACATCTTCTCCTGCGTGAGCTTCTTCACCTCGTCCAAGATGCGCCAGTGGTCGTCCATCTCGATGACTTCCGTTGCGCCCATAGACTTCGCCACATCGAGCGAGAACGGACGCCTCGAAATCGCGATGACGCGCGCCTGGGCATTAGTGGCCAGCCGAGTGAGCAAAGCGCCCAGAAAGCCGATGCCCACGATGGCCACAGTGTCTCCGGCCTTCACGCCGCAGCGCTTCCAGATGTTGAGCGCGCAACCCAGGGGCTCGCCCGGAAAGTCCGCATCGCTCAGCTCAGCGGGCAGCGCGACCAGGCTGTTGAGGGGAGCCACATCGAACTCAGCGTAGGCGTGGTTCGAGAGCATAGCCACGCGCTGGCCGATGTCGAAGCCTTCAACATTGGGCCCGAGCGCATCAATGGTGCCCCAGCCCTCGTGCCCCAGACGGCCAGGCTCCAGGGGATACTCGAACCACGGCTGCCCGGCCCACGGAGACAAGTTCGAGGCGCACACACCGCAGCCTTGCAGCCTGACGCGCACCTCGCCTGCTTTGGGCTCGGGGATGGGCACCTCAAGTACTTGCACATGGCCAGGCGCGGCCACCACAGCCGCCTTCATCGTGTTGTTCATCGTATCGCTTATGCGCTTACCGCTTCGAGAACTGAGGTTTCTGGGGTCTGGGCGCGCGCCTGCTCCAGCCATTCGAGCAGGAGCTTGACGCCCTGATGCACATCGGTCTGAGCCGCCCAGCCCGTGGCCCGCTCGAAGGATCGGGTGTCCGAGACGTAATATTTCTGGTCTCCGGGCCGCCACTCATCCAGGCGCACATCGGGCTTCTGCCCTCGCAGCTCGCCGATGTAAGCGAGCAGTTCCAGCAGCGAAAGCGTGTTGCGCACGCCGCCTCCGATGTTGAAGGCCCGCGCCCTGAGCTCGCCTGCGCTGGACTCAGCCAGCAGCAGAGCATCGACTAAATCCTCGACGAACAGGAGATCGCGCACCTGGCGTCCATCGCCATAGAGCGTGATGGGCATTCGATCCAGAGCGCGCAGCAAGAAGTGCGCGACCCAGCCCTGATCCTCGTTGCCCTTCTGGTGCGGGCCGTAGATGCAGCTCATGCGAAACACCAGGGCAGCCAAGCCGAAGGTGCGCGCGTAGTCCAGAACATACTGATCCGCTGCGCCCTTGGAGCAGCCGTAAGGCGAGTGGAAGTCCAGTGAGCGCGCTTCCGAGATGCCGTGCGCCCGCACCTGAGCCTCGCCCGGCTCGTAACGCTCACCGCGCAGATGCACATCCAAGTCGTCCAGCGCACCATAAACCTTGTTGGTCGAGGTGAAGACAAGGGGCGCGCGCGTCGGATTCTGACGCAGAGCTTCCAGGATGTTGAGTGTGCCGCGCGCGTTGATCTCGAAGTCGCGCAGCGGATCGGTCAGGCTCGTCGTGACGGCGACTTGAGCGGCGAAGTGGAAGACGGCTCCGGCTTCGCGCACCGCTGAGCGCACGGCCTTCTCGTCGCGGATGTCGGAGGTTTCGACTTGCAGGCCTTCGCGGTGCGTGTGGCACAGCCAGCGCAGGTTGTCCTCGACGCCGCGGCGCGACAGGTCATCCAGGATGAGCACGCGCCGCCCCGAGCTGAGGAGCCTGTGCGCCAGGTTGGTGCCCACGAAGCCGCAGCCGCCCGTGATGAGCGCGGGCCGCTCAGGGCGGCGAGTCTGTGTTCCAAGTGCCATGTGTTTCCTTAGCGGTCAGCTCTTCAGCCGTAAGTACTTGCGGCTCGCGCAGCGAAAAGCTGACCGCTTCTCAAACCGTCAGCCCGCGCTTTTCCAGCTCGGCCTTGGCTGCTTCGACGCGATCCTCGGCGCTCTGCCCTTCGAGCCAGCCCGCCAGCTTTTCCAGGCCCTCGCTCAGCTCGACTTGAGGATGGTAGCCCAGCACGCGGCGCGCCCTGGAAATATCGGCGTAGCAGTGGCGGATGTCTCCCACGCGATACTGGCCCGTCACCTCGGCCTCGATGCTCTTGCCAAGTACTTGAGCCATCTGGGACGCGATCGACAGCACCGTCTGTGGCTGGCCCGAGCCGATGTTGAACACCTCGCCATCCGCCTCCGCGACTTCCAGAGCCAATCGGCACGCCCGAGCCACATCTTCAACGGCCACGAAGTCGCGTTGCTGGAAGCCGTCCTCGTTGACCAGAGGAGGCCGGTCGTTCAGGAACCGCGAGGCGAAGATCGCCAGCACGCCGGTGTAAGGGTTCGAGAGGGCCTGGCGCGTGCCGTAGATGTTGAAGAAGCGCAGGGCCGTGGCGCTAAAGCCGTAGGCGCGGGCGGTAATCAAGCACAGCCGTTCCTGATCGTATTTCGAGAGCGCATAAACCGAGGCCAGGGCCGGAGGCTTTTCTTCGGGCGTGGGAGCCGGGGCAAGCACTTGCCCGCTCGCGTCTCGCACTTCCCACTGCCGCGCTTCGAGCTGAGCCCGCGTGCGCTCGGTTCCCAGGGCGCGCGCGCCCTGAGCGTCCACGTAAGCGCCCTCGCCGTATAAGCTCATGCTCGAAGCCACGATCAGCCTCTCGACGGGCCGCTCGACGATGGCTTCGAGCAAGACCGCCGTGCCCCTGTTGTTGACATCGGTGTAGCGCTCGATCTCATACATCGACTGCCCCACGCCGACCAGAGCCGCCAGATGATAAACCGCGTCCACGCCTTCGAGAGCGCGCCTCACGGCCTGGGCGTCGCGGATGTCGCCGTGCACCAGCTCAACTTCCGAACTCAGGTAGTCGGGACGCGCGGGCTGGCCGTGCACCTGACAGTCCAAGCTGTCCATGGCGCGCACCTGGTAGCCGTGGCAAAGCAGCTCATCGGCCAGGTGCGAGCCCACAAAGCCCGCGCCTCCCGTGATGAGCACGCGCTTGCCTCGGCCCGAGTTGGGGTGGGTGTGTTCTCGCATCGGCTCTTCTTCTACCAGATCCGGGCCGGAAGAAGAAGAGGCGCAGCGGTAACAACTGATCTCGCGCTCGGCAAAATGGGCAAGTCCTTGAGAGGTGCAAAGACCAAGAATGGAACACGGACGCATCGCGCACACCCGCTGCGGGCGCCCTTTGGACAGGTGTGCGCGATGCGTCCGTGTTCCATATTCGTGAGCCGAGCTAAACAAGAGTGGCCACCGCATCAAGAGACGCGATGGCCGGAGCAAGGACTTGAGGCAAGCAGAGCAGATACGCCCAGAGGGATTCGAACCCCCAGTCAAGAAATTATGAGTTTCCTGCTTTAACCATTAAGCTATGGGCGCGGGCAGACTTCCCATTTCTTTGTATCACATCTTCGCCCACTATGCTCGGCTCAAGCCAGCGCGATTAACAGAACTCTCAGCGTAAGCGAGGACCAAGTACTTGAGGCACTGGCCCTCGCTCACGCTGCGGGTTCTGTTGTTCGGCTTCTTGCGTGCGAATCAGGCTGAGTTAGCCAACGGGAGGATCGGAGACGAAGAAGCTGGTCGCGCTGGTCGCCGTTCCGCGCGGCGTCACGATGGTGATGCGCCCGCTCGCTCCAGTGGGAACCGTGCCGCGAATCTTCGTTGGCGAGTCGAACGTGAAGCGCGTCGCGATTGTTCCCAAGCGCACCGTTGTGGCTCTGTTCAGATTCAGCCCACGGATCGAGACCTCGCTGCCCGATGCGCCAAAGCCAGCGAGAAGCTTGTCATGGCGGCGCGAGGCAGAGCGCTAAAGCTCACCGAAGCCGAAGGCGCGCCTCGGCTGGGCACCTGCATCAAATTCAGCTTATCACCCACGCAGCCGAGCCTCCTCCAGCCCGCGCAAGTACTTGTGTCGTGCGCCCCTTGTATCCCACCCCGCTTGCCTCCGCGCCCGCCTGTTGAGGCTCGCCTGGCCAGAACGCGGCTTGTGACGCTGTGATCTTCAGCAACGCGCATCAAGCGGCAAACAAAAACGCCTGCAAGTACTTGCAGGCGTCTTCTTAATGCAACCGAACCGAACAGCTTGGCTGCTACTGATGTTCTTCTCTCTTTGGATCGTGTCGCAGTCTGGGCTGGAAATTCTTCTCGTACTGTGCCTCTACGTAGTCGATCATCTGGGCAAGAGGGAGATTGTGTATGCCGGTGAGCCCCTCGTCAGATGCACCTCTCCAGGCGTTATATGAAGCCTCATAATCGGGAAGTTCTGCCCCTTCTCTTAGAAGCTCTGTCTTGCTCTTGTCCAATGCGGCCTCGGGAATTGGTAAGTGCTGAACGGTGTCGGTGTAGCCGTCCGCGCTGTATGGATACTTCATCTTCAGCCCTGTGACGCTGATATGAATGAGATTTGTAGAGTCATGAAGCACTTCAACGCCAACGACGGTAAACGTCGAGCCAAATTCGTGCGTGCGCGTTTGGTAGCTCCAGACCTGGCCAACTTCGTACTTCGATTTGATTGCGCCGTTTAACATAGTGGAAGCATCCATGGCATCACTCCCATCCCAACCTCACAGCCGCCTCAAGCACGCCCAAGTACTTGAGGCGGCTCTGAGTCTCACTCCTTATTCATCCAGCTCTTCAATCGCCGCCTTCCTGACCTGCGCGGCCTTAATGCGGGCCATGTCGAACTTCTGGGAGCGGTCGAAGTAGAAGATGCCGTTGACTTCCTGGAACACATCTGTGAGCTGCGTGTAGCAGTAGCCGAACATATTGGGGTCGTCCAGCAAGACGCCGCACAGGGCCTCGAAGCGCTTGTAGAAGGCTTCCAGGTCGCGCACCGGCTGGCCGTAGCCCCACGATTCTCCGGTGTTGCCCATGTTCATCACCGTGCCGTCCTTGAGCTCGATGGGCTGCCACTTGATGCCGCCGAACTCTGAGACGAAGAACGGCTGGCCCGCATACGCGGTGTTCATCTTGCGCGTCGTCCCGAAGTAGTGCGTGTTCTCGTAGGGCTTGCCTCCGGCCAGGCCCGCCTGGTTCTTCTTGAACTTGGACGGGTCCTGCTCATAGTCGTGGCAGTCGTAGATGTCGGTTTCGGGCACGCGGTGCGAGTAGCCCGAGGTGTCCAAGACGGGGCGCGTCTTGTCGGCGAGCTTGGCGCACTGCCACAAGGCGCGCGTGGCCTCGTCGAGCGAGTTGATGCGGTCGTTGAGCGTTTCCCACGTCTCGTTGAGCGGGCACCAGCCGATAATGCTTGGCTTCGAGAAGTCGCGCTCCAGCACCTCGGCCCACTGAGCCGCCCACGTGATGCCGTAATATTGGCTGCCCTCTTCGGGCCCGTCCATGTGGCGCGCGCCCCAGTCCGCGAACTCGCCCCAGCACAAGTAACCGAGCTTGTCGGCGTGATACAAAAACCGCTCCTCGAACACCTTCTGGTGCAGCCGAGCGCCGTTAAAGCCTGCCTCTATGCTCAGCTCAACATCGCGCTTCAAGGCCTCGTCGCTGGGAGCGGTGAAGATGCCGTCTTCGTAGAATCCCTGATCCAGAACCAGGCGCTGGAACACGGTCTTGCCGTTGATCTTGATCGCCATGCCGTCAATCGAAACCGAGCGCAGCCCAGCGTAGCTCTTGGCCGAGTCGATGATTTCCCCGCTCGCATCGAGAAGCTCAAGCCTCAGATCATACAAGAAGCCATCGCCCGGCTCCCACAGATGCACGCGCTCTTGGGCGATGTTGAAGGTCACGCGCGGCGCCATCGAGACATCGCCGCGCGCCTCAAGTACTTGCACCTCGCCCTGATCGTCACTCAAGGTGACGCGCAGCCTGTAACCCTTGCGCGTGTTGGAAAGCGGCACCTCGACGGCGATGGAGTTGCTGGACAAATCGGGCGTGATGCGCGGGCGGTGCATATGAACTTCGGGCACGGCTTCGAGCCACACCGTCTGCCAGATTCCGGTGGTGCGGAAGTACATACAGCCGTAGTTCTCGAATTTCTGCGACTGCTTGCCGCGCGGCTTAGGGTCTTCGAGCTTGTCCTGAGCACGCAACGAAATCACAACTTCCTCGCCCGCCCTGGCCTTCACTGGAATCGAGAACGGCGAGAAGCCACCACGATGGCGCCCGGCCTCGACTCCGTTGATGTAAACCGTGGCGTCATAATCCACGGCTCCGAAGTGCAGGATGACGCGCTTGTTCTTCCAGCTCTTGGGAATCGTGACGACCTTGCGATACCACACGGCGTTCATCTGATCGACGTGGTGCACGCCCGAAAGCGGCGACTCGGGAGCAAAGGGCACGATGATCTGGCCGCTCAGCTCGCTCTGGTGCAGCTTGCGGCTCAGCCCTGTGTCGCCACAGTCGATCTCGAACTGCCACAAACCGTTGAGGTTGAGCCAGTCGGACTCGGCGCGCTCGAACTGAGGGCGCGGGTGCTCGGGGCGCGGCATCTCGCCCTTGAAGGGGTCCTGGAAGGCGGAGGAGGGAATGGCAACGGGAACAGGTGTTGGCGAAAGCATACAGAAAGAACCTGGCAAATCCACTGAAATTACAATACAGCTCGCGGCCAAAGCCGCAGGCAAATCCAACTCAACTTAGCTCAGTTCGACCACCACAATCGACTTGCTTGGCAACTCCAGCGACAGCTTGCCATCCTGAAGCGAAACCTCAAGTACTTGAGGCGCGATCGTCTCGGGCGCTTCAAAGGTGTTGTGCGCGTTCAGCTCAGGGTGCGTCAGGATGCGCGCCTTCGCGGAGGAAACTTCGGCTCCTCGCACATCGACAAGTACTTGCAGCGCTTCGCTCGGGTGCGTGTTGGCCAGCGAGAGCGTGATCACGCCGTCCTTGCGCGTCGCTGAAGCACTTCCGCGCGGGATCTTGTGCTTGGCGTCTTCGCCGCTGATGCTCTCGAAGTCGGCGTGGACGGGCAGAAACTCGCCGTCTTGATGGCCCTTGAGCATCTCGAAGACGTGGTAAGTCGGCGTGAGCAGCATCTTCTCGCCCTGAGTCAAGATCATCGACTGCAAGACGTTGAGCGTCTGGGCGATGTTGGCCATGTGCACGCGCTCGTGGTGCTTGGCGAAGAAGTGCAGGTTCAAGACAGCGACCAGGGCATCGCGCAGGGTGTTCTGCTGATACAAGAAGCCTTCGTTGGTGCCGGGCTCGACATCGAACCAAGTTCCCCACTCGTCCACGATGAGCTCGACTCGCTTCAAGGGGTCGTAGTGATCCATGATGGCCGAGTGGCGCGAAAGCATCTCGTCCATCTTCATCGTCTCGTGCAAGGTCTTCCACCACTCGGCCTCGCCGAACTCGGTGGCTGAGCCCTTCTGTCCCCAGGTGTGCGGCACGGTGTAGTAGTGCAGGCTCAGGCCGTCCATGAAGCCTCCGGCTCGCCTCATCAGCACTTCAGTCCACTCGTAGTCCTGGGCGTTTGGCCCGCACGCGATCTTGTAGACCTTGTTGCCGCCGAAGTTGCGCACGTAAGTCGCGTAGCGGCGATACAAATCGGCGTAATACTCGGGCCTCATGTTGCCGCCGCAGCCCCAGTTCTCGTTGCCCACGCCCCAATACGTGACCTTCCACGGCTGCTCGGCACCGTTTTCGATGCGCTCGCTGCTCATCGGGCTGCCGCCGGGATGCGTCACGTATTCAACCCACTGCGCCAGCTCTTGAACCGTGCCCGAGCCCACGTTGCCGCAGATGTAAGGCTCGCAATTGAGCTGAGCGCACAGATCCAGAAACTCGTGCGTGCCGAAGTGGTTGTTCTCGGTGACGCCGCCCCAGTGTGTGTTGACAATCGACGGACGCCCTTCGCGCGGGCCGATGCCGTCGCGCCAGTGGTATTCGTCGGCGAAGCAGCCGCCTGGCCAGCGCAGGTTGGGGATGTTGAGCGCCTTGAGCGCGGCCACGGTGTCGTGGCGGATGCCGCGCGTGTTGGGGATCGTGGAGTCTTCGCCGACCCAGAAGCCCTCGTAGATGCAGCGGCCCAGGTGCTCGGAGAAGTGCCCGTAGATGTGGCGCGAAACGGTTCCAGACGCGCGGTCCGCGTCGATGACGATGCGTTGCATGAGAAAATAGAAACCAAATCACACTGCGATTCTGCAAGTACTTGCAGCTCCTTTAAAGGCCGCTGCTGTTGTCTGCCACCGAGCGCCGCTCGATCAAGGGAGCTTCGATTCTCCTCGACACAGCCTCGGCGCCCGCGCCCTCAGTCATCTCGATGACGGCTTGCACCGCGGCCCGTCCCGCGGCCTCGAAGTCCACGCGAAAGGTGCTCAGCCCACGAGCTGAGGCTTCGGGCAAGTCGTCCATGCCCAGAATCGAAAGCTCGCGCGGCACATCCAGCCCTCGCGCCCGGGCCGCTTCTTCAAGCAAGAGCGCGCGGTAATCGTTGTGGCACACCACGCTCGAAGGCTTCAAGGCCAGCAGCTTCTTCGCTGAGGCGATGTGGCGCGAGGTCTCACCCTGCGAACTCTCGATCCAGGTGCAGCACGCTTCGAGCCCGATCTCGCGCATAGATTGAACCCACGAGTCGCGCCGCTCGCGGGCATCCGAGTGCCAAACGGGGCCGCCAAAGAACGCGACGCGACGGTGCCCGCGAGCGTGCAAGTACTTGACAGCGCGCCTCATGGCCGAGGCGTTGTCGGGCGCGATGGTGGCCACGCCCGAGGGCACATCGGAGGAAAAGCACGAGACCACGGGAAAGCCGTGCCGCACCAAGATTTCCAGCAGAGCCCGCCTCTGGCGCGGCGAGATGAAGATCACGCCGTCGGTGCGGCGATCCAGAAACGTGGCCTCCTCGCGCCCCAGGGCGCCTCCGCTTGGCTGAGCGTGCAGCAGCAAGTCGAAGCCTCGCCTCATGGCCTCGTCCCGCAGCCCCTCGAAGGTGTGCGAGCCCACAAAGCTTTTGAGAGAATCCACGCCGTCGAACACAACGCCAACCACGCGCGTGGCCAGATGCTTGTTCTGCAGCGCGGGCCGCACCGCGATGTAGTTCAGCTCGCGCGCCACCTCCAGCACGCGCCTCGAAGTCGCCTCAGACGCGCCCGAGCCCGCCCCACGCAAGACGCGCGAAACCGTCATCGCCGACACCTCGGCCCGCGCCGCGATGTCGCGAATCGTGGTGCGCGGCTCGTTCAAAGATCGACTCGCCATCGTGAAATGCTTCCGCGTTACTGTAACAACCTGGAGGTTGGCGGGTATTCTAACAGGCGAGGCAGCCGCTGCAAGGGGGAGTCGTAAGGACTTGAGCTTCCTGAGGCGGCTCAGACCTTATCCATAGAGCGGGGCTGACGCCCTCTTCCAATCAATAAGGGCCTGCCAAGTTCAGCATTGATTGGAAGAGGGCGTCAGCCCCGCCTATTGGGCAGGGCTGGGTTCGGTTGAGACGGGCTCGGGAGCCGTCTCAACCGAAACGCGCGCTCCTCGAATGGCGGCCAGTACTTGAGCGGCGGGCGCGGGAATTTGCAGATACGAAGGCACTTCGGAGACGCCAAGCGGCCCCACTTCGCGCGGCAGCTCGTTGCCCATGATGTCCAGCGTGGCGCTGGGGTGCGTCTTGAGCGGCACGAACGCAGAGCCGCCGCGCCCGGTCCACCAGCACACCAAAGATCGTCGCCCGCCCAGGCTCCACACGCCCGCCCACAGCCTGGCCTCGGTTCGCTTCACGGCTCCCTCAAAGCGAGCGCCGTCTGTGAGCATCTGCAGCGTGGCGCGGGCGATGGTCTTAGGCTTGGGCGCGTTGTCGGTGTCCACGGCGTTGGGGCTCTCGTATTGAGCGGGCGCCGCCGGGCTCCAGAGGTATTGGAAGCTCTTCTGGATGCCCAGGCTCTGCTCGATAATCGCGCTCTGTACGCACGCGATGGCTGCCGCGCGCCAGTTGAAGGGAACGCGCTGCTCTTGAGCGGGCAGGCCCGGCGCTTCGAGCCCGCGCAGCCATGTGGTATCCGAGGAGCCGCTCTGAGTGTCCCAGAGGGGCAGAAGTCGCCCCATGTGGCGCTGCATCAAGTCGCGCCAGTGATGCGCCTGAGCCGAGATTAGGCTTTCCAGCTCCTCGGGCGTCGCAGTGGCTGAGTAAGGCTGGTGGAAGCTCAGGATGTCGGCGCCCTTCAAGCCTCCGGCCTGAGCCCACGCCTCATGCCACTTCCAGTTCGACGGCGTCCAGCCAGCCACAAGTACTTGCAGCTTCGGATCAGCGCGATGAGCTTCGGATGCAGCCGCGTTGCACAGAGCAGCGAACTGCTGAGGCGAGCCGCTCCAGGAGGCCAGCACTTCGGGCTCATTCCACGCTTCCCAGCAGCGCACCTCGCCCAAGCTCCGCACCGATTGGCGCACGTAAGCCCGGAACAGGCTCAGGTCGGGTGGCGCGCTTGCGGCACTTTCTTGATATGGCGTGGCAAACCACTGGCCGAGCACGTTGAAGCCCAAAGCGCGCATCCGCGAGCGTGGCCCGTTCCAGCTCAGCCGCGCGCGCTCGTCGAGCCGCACGAGATTCCAGGCCGCTCCGAGCCGAGCCGCCTGCGCCGCCAGGCCCTCGCTCGAAGCCTCCATGTGCCAGCCGAAGAACGAATCCTCGAACGGCTGGCGGCGTGGAATCGGGAAGCAGGCGAGGGAAGCCACGTCCTTCTCGAAGAACTGCGCGCCGTTTTCGTAAGACGCCTCGACTTTATAGACGCCGCGCTGAGGCGGCGAAAACGCGACCTCAAGTACTTGAGAGGCTCCGGCCTCCAACCTCAGCGCGACCTTGCGACGTGCCACCGTGCGGCCCCAGAAGTCGAGCAGCGAAAGGTTCAGCGGCCCGCTCCACACTTTGAGGAGCGTGTTCCTGATTGGAATTCTCGCCCTGAAAACCTCGCCCAGAGCCACAATCGCCTGAGCTGCGTCCCTGTCTTCGCGGCGCATCAAGCTCAGCTCGATGGGCGCTCGCGCGGCTTGAGTTGGCTCCGCAAGTACTTGAGAGCGCGCGGGCAAGGCCAGCAGAGCCGTGAGCAACAGAGGCGCGGGAGAAGGCTTCATGGCCGGGAAGTTAAGCGCGTTTGGCCAGCCAACGGACAGCGTTGTGCATCACGCGGCGGTAGTTCGCATCGTTGAAGACGCGCTCATCGTGCCCGCTCTGGAAGCAGAACACGCGCGAGTCGCGGAACTGGCGCGTCCAGGCCATCGAGCTCATGTTCGCCGGGTTCAGGCTTTCCAAGATGATGTGGTTGCCGTCGCTTTCCAGAGCGCTCGGCATATCGTAAGGCTCGTCGAACAAGACGAAGTCGCTCATCCCGGCTGCAATAGGGTGCGATGGATCAGCGATGTGGACGCTGATCTCCTGCATCGGCGGCACCTTGACCTCGCGACGGCGTGAGTGGCCGCTGAGCTCGTTCCACAGCGGGAAGTCGAAGAAGGCGTGGAAGGCGTGGTGCAAAACTCCGATGCCCATGTTCATCTCGGCTTGAGCCTCGCCCAGCGTGTTCAAGGTGTCGAAGAACCTGGACTGAAACCAGGGCAAGTCTTCGCCCGGCTTGTTCTGGTGGTGGTTGTAGAACAGCACGGCGTCGTATTGACGGGCGATGTCAGGAAAAGCGGTGTATTCGTCGAGCGCCTGGTGATATGTCTCGACATCCGACATCGCGGCGAAGACTTGCAGGAAGGGCGGCACCTTGAAGCCGTGGCCTCCAGTGACAACAGCGAGGTGGATTTTGTCCGAGTCGAGGAACATGGTTTTAAGCTACCTCAAGTACTTGCGGGCGCGTTAAGATTGCAGTCATGGAAGAGATGGAAGAGCAAGAACAGGTGAACACGGAAGCGGTCAAGCTGAGCGGCGTGACGCTGCACGTCGCGGATGTGGAGCGCTCGCGCGAGTTTTACGCGCGCATTCCCGGAGCCAAGCTCGTGGTGCATCGGCCCAATATCTTCGCGCTGTTCGAGTTCGGCGGCATGAGGCTGGGCCTCTTGAAGTGGCCCAGCCCAACGTTCCACATCGAGATGGACACGGCTGACTTGGACGCCATGCACGCGACTCTCATCGCCAATGGGATTACGCCCGAAGGCCCGCCGCAAGATCACGCCTGGGGCCAGCGCGACTTCCAGGTGCTCGATCCCGACGGCAACATCCTCGAATTCGGCTGAATTTTTTGATCGCGCCACAAGTGGTCTTATGTCATCGCTTCAGGTTGTCGCCACCGTTGTCTTCTTGCCGCCCCAGTGCGGCGGCAGAAGCAGCCCGGTTTCCTCCGGCTACAGAGGCCAGTTCTTCTACCTGGATCGTGACTGCGATGTGGTTCACCGATTTGAGTTTCCAGCAGGAGTTCCCTTTGGCGAGGAAGTGGCCGACTTTATCGACTTCCTCAACGACAGCCATCGACGGAACCTTAAAGAAGGAACGCCCTTCCTCATCCGCGAAGGACTCAAAACTGTCGCCTATGGCGTTGTGGTGGCCGTCAACTGATTTTTATGGTCTCCGGTCACGCGCCGAATAAACGCCACTTCCTCCGCATCATACGGCGTGCCGTCTGCGTGGAAGATGTCGTGGAACCACTTTTCACTGTTGGGCCTGCCTTCGAGGTGAGCCCACACCAGGTGCGTCTGCGTCTTGCCGTTGACCAAGCCCCACGAGTAGCAGCCGATGTGCGCGTCGCGGAAGGCGCTGAGCGAGTTGTGGAACGTTGAGTTCAGGCCGCGTGCCATCCACTCGGTGCACAGCGCTGGGCGGCCCAGGCTCAAGTACTTGTGGATGGCTTGCTGCGTCTTGTCCGCGCTGTCGTAGAGGTGGAACGAAAGCACGTCCGAGTGCTCCAGCATCCAGCGGTTGCAGCCGATTGTTTGGTCGCTCCACACGCCGCTTGTGATGGGCTGAGACGGGCTCATCTCGCGTGCCCACTCGAACGCTTTTTGCAGCAAGGGCAGCGACTTATCGCCCCGATTCGAGTTGCCGGGCTCGTTGTACAAGTCCCAACCCACCACGCGCGCGTCCTGGCCCCACTGACCTACAAACGCCTGCACATATTGGCGCAGTTGAGGCCAAGTACTTAAATCATCGGCGCGTGCGAATCCAGGTGAGGAAGTCCAGCCTCCATTGTGAACGCCCTTGCGGAGCTCATCTTGCGGGCCCAGATACGGCTCGCGGTTGGAGAAGGCGCAGTCGTCGAACAAGATCGGCAGAACCGTGATGCCTCTGTCGTGTGCGGCTTCGAGAAGCTGCTCGAAGCGGTGCAAAAAGCCTCTGGCGTCGTCTTCCCACACCAAATACTGCAAGAAGACGCGGATCGAGTTGAAGCCCAGACCGCGCGCCAGATCAAGTTCTCTGGTGATGGTGGGCAGGTCGAAGGTTTGGGCCTGCCACATCTCGGTGGAGTTGATGGCTGTGGAGGGCAGGAAGTTGCAGCCCACGAGCCAGCCGTGCTCGGCCTGCCAGGTCTGGGCGCGCTGGGTGCTCCAGCGCTCGGCGGTGTTGTTCATAAGCAAGTACTTGCGCGTAAGGATGCCAGCACGCGGGCCACGGGGCCACAAGCCGTGCTCCTACGGAAACAGAATCGGCTTCAGCTCGGGCCGGTGGTGCGCCAGGCGCTGCGCCATCAGCCGCGCGGCATGATACCCGCCTTGGCCCCAAGCGGCGGGATCAGCAAGTACTTGAGCCAGGCTCGCGGCGAAATCTTCATCGGCCAGGCGGATCATCAGGCGTGCAGCTTGGCGAATCTCGTGGCGGTAGCTGTGGCCCAGGCCCATTTTGAGCGCGAGTTTCTGCAGCCTGTGGATTTGGGTTGAGCCCAGCGGCATCTGCTTGAGCTTGTGCCATATCTTCTGGCGCGTGTAGCCCCAGCCCGAACCCAGCAGGTGGCCCGGCGCATCGGCTTCGAGGAAAAGGAGGGCGCGCTCGATGCCGCCACGCTCGCCCTGCTCGAACTCATCCCACCCCAGCGCGCTCCACAGCGCCGTGGCGCGCCTGTCCCGCTCGTGGCGCGCCGCAGTGACTTGTCACCTCTGTTGTTCGCGCCGCGCCCTGGGGTGACCGGGCTTCTTCGAGCCGGGCGCATCAGGCGCGCGCGATTGTCTCAGCGCCTCCTTGAAAGCAGCGTGCGCCTGCGCCAGTTCGCTCATCAGACGGCGGTAGTCGCGGCTCATAAAGTCTGCAAGTACTTGCGGCGCGCCCAGACTCTTCTATTGTTACTCTGCAGCCGTGCCCGCTTTGCGATACAGCGAGCGCCCGTAGGGCTCGGCTCCGCCGTGGAAGCGCGCCGTGGGCAAGAGAGGCGACAGCTTTTCTTTGGCGTCCTCGGGCCACGATGCGGGGAGCTTCTGGGTTTTGGCGGCCATCTGCGCTTGAACGCGCGGCGGCAGGGCCTCGAAGTTGGGCTGATACCACAAGGTAATCAAGGTGCGGCGCGCCTCAACCGTGTTCTCGTGCGCCGCGTGCAAGAGGCGCGCGTCGCCAATCAGCAGGTCTCCGGCGCGCACCGGCACACTCTCCTCGTCCTCACGATCCGAAAACTCGGGCAGGCTCAGGTTCGAGGCTTCGGACAGGGCGCGCGAGTGAGGCTCGCCTAACAAGTCATGGAGCGCATTGTGCTGGATGTGCGAGCCAGGAATCACGCGCAGGCAGCCGTTGGCTGGCGTGGTGTCCGAGAGGTAATACATCGCGAAGAGTTGCTGAGGCTCGGGCTGATAAGACGAAGGGTCTTCCCAGGCGAACCAGTCGTAGTGCCAGAACAATCTGGGCGAGGCACCCGGCTTGGAGATGACGTAGCCGTCCGAGAACGTGGGCTTCGCGTAGCCCAGGCTGGCCAGGGCTTGCAGGGCGGGCGCGTAAGCGATCAGATCCGCGAAGGCCGGGTCCTGCGAGGTCAGCATCATCGAGCCCTGAGAGCGCGTGGCCGAGTGGTCGCGGCCTTCGAGCATCTTGCCGGTCACGTCGCGCAGGTGCTGCACCATCGAGGCGGGAAGGAGCTGGGGGAAGAGCACGAAGCCGCGTTCGAGTAGCTGGGCTCTCTTGTGTTGGTCGATCATAAAAATCTCTCAAGTACTTGCAACCGATGCTTGGAGCTAACCGGGCTGAGCCGGATGCGCCGTGATGCCCTGGTGCGTTAGCGTAACCGGGGCGATGCTGCCATCGTCGCCGAACACGAGGCGATCGAGGCAGACGACGCGGTGGTGCGCGTTGCTCTCGCTCAGGGGCCGCCTGTGGTAGCAGATGACCCATTCGTCCTCGGTGTTTGGCAGCTGGAGCGCGCTGTGATGGCCGGCTCCGTTGGCCACTTCAGGGTTGTTCTCCAGAATCTTGCCCGCGTGCTCGAACGGCCCGTAAGGGTTGTCCGCGATTCCGTAAGCCGCCAGGTAGCTGTGGTCGCCCCAGTTGCCCTCGCTCCACATCAGGTAATACAGGCCGCACCTCTTGACCATGAACGGGCCTTCGACGTAGTTGGGCGAGGGCGTGATGTCGCGAAAGGCGCGGTGGAAGGCGCACATCGTCGGCGTGAGAGCTCCGACCACACACTTGTTGTGGCCTCCGAAATACAAATAAGCGCGTCCATCGTCATCCTGAAAGCAGTGAGCGTCGATGGCCTGAGCGCCAAAGGGATAGCCCGAGACCAGGGGAATGCCGATGGCGTCGCGAAAGGGGCCAGCGGGCGAGTCCGAGACGGCCACGCCAATGCCCGCTCCATCGCCCGCCGAGAAGTAGAAGTAAAACTTCCCATCGCGCGGCGACTGAGCGCAAGAAGGTGCCCAGGCCGCGTAGTTGGTGCTCCAGCCCACGTCCTTGAGGTTGAGGATCACGCCCTCGTTGCGCCAGTTGGTCAGGTCATCCGAAGACCAGCACTCGAAGGTGGCCTGCTCATCGAAGGAGCGCGAGCCCGTGGGATAGAGGTAATAGCGCCCGTTGAAAACGTGGATCTCAGGGTCCGCATACCAACCTGGGAAGAGAGGGTTGCCGCTGGCGCGTGCGGCAGAAGGCGTGTTGTGCATGATGGATTCTCCAGCCGCAGTGTCACAGAGTTGAGCCTCAAGTACTTGAGGCTCAACTTGGCTTGTCCCTGGCTTTGCCTCAGCCCACGCCGCCGTTGGCCAGAAGATTCTGCGCCGTCAGCCAGCGCGCCTCGTGCGAGCACAAGAACGCCACCACATCCGCGATGTCTCTGGGCTCGCCCAGGCGCCCCAGAGCGGTCTGCTTCCTCATCTCCTCCAGCGCTTCCTGGCTCATCACCTGCAGCAGCAGCTCGGTTTGCGTCATGCCCGGAGAAACCGTGTTCACCGTGATCTGGCGCGGCCCAAGCTCAGCCGCCCAGCACTTGGTGAGCATCTCTACCGAGGCTTTTGAGGCCGCATACACGCTTCCTCCAGCCGCATTAACGCGCGTGATGCCGCTCGAAATATTCACGATGCGCCCGCCATCGCGCATCATCGCAACCGCTTGCTGAGTGCCAAACAAAAGGCCGCGCACGTTGAGAGCGAACATCGAGTCGAAGGATGCGGGCGTGATTTCTGAGAGAGGCGCGAACTCGGCGGCTCCGGCGTTGTTGATGAGCCAGTCGATGTGGCCACAAGTACTTGCAAGGGCCTGGAAAAATTCTTCGCGCGAAGCATCATCGCTCCAATCGCCTTGGATGGAAGTTGCATTTCCACCAGCTTCTTGAACTAAGCGCACGGTTTCCCCGGCGGCTTCTTCATTGGAGTTGTAGTTGACGATCACGCGCGCGCCGGCTTGGGCTAATTTGAGGGCGGTGGCGCGTCCTATGCCGCGGCTGGCTCCGGTGATGAGGGCGATTTTTTGATGGCTCATGAAATTCCTTGACAAAGACTTGCAACGACGTTTCAAGAGGTGATGATACACTTGGCGCGACGCCGGATGCTAAGAGCATCGAGCACGCGTTCTCCAGCAGGCACTTCGTGTTCTGGAGCACGCATTTGATACGGCGCCGCAGCACACCTTTCTTCGAGACTCCCCGAGCAGCAGCTCCCGCACCCAAGTACTTGCAAGCATCTGGCAAGCACCGGCGCGGTTACGGGCGCTCGAAGCGCAGGCTGTGCGCACGGTTGGGCTCTGCTTAGAGCAGGGCTGGCCCGAGGCGCTTCTGATTGGCTCGACTCCGACTTCCGTTCCGCTTCTCCTCGCGGCCCTCGCCTCGTGGGTGGTTGAGCTTGACATGAAGGGCTTTGCATCCGGCGTTAGAAACGGATTGCAAGGATTATCAGTGGATTCCTCATCCCAGGGCGGCGCGCTGTTCAAGCAGAAAATCGCGCTGCTCATTGATTTTGACAACATGATCTTGGGCATCGAAGACCCAGGATTCGACATCGAGATCGTTGTCAACGCCCTGCGCGAGCGCGGCGTGATGGTTCTCGGGCGCGCTTACGGCGATTGGTACCGCCACTCGCGCCATCGCCGCCGCTTGATGGAGCAGGGCATCGACTTGATCGAAACCCCGGTCTTTGGCCCGATCATCAAGAACTCGGCGGATATGCACATGGCCCTCGATGCCTTCGAGATCGCCCACACCCAGAGCCACATCGACACCTTCTGCATCGTGTCCGGCGACTCCGACTTCCTGCCCCTGATCAAGAGGCTGCAGACACGTGACAAAAATGTCATCGTAATCGCGGGCCAGAAGTTCACTTCCGAACTGGTGCGGCGCAACTGCAACGAATACATCTCGTATGAGAATCTGCTCGCCGAGATGATGGGCGCGCACGAGGATGTCTCGGTCATTGAGGGCGCTTACCAGTTGCTGGAGCGCGCGATGGAAACGATGCACGAGCGCGGCGTCGAGGTGCGTTCGAGCACGCTCAAGCAGATGATGGTGCAGCTGAACCCGATGTTCAGTGAGCGCACCTTTGGCTGCTCTCAGTTCCGCCAGTTCCTGGAGCGCGCGCAGCGAGCCAACGTGGTGCGCATCGAGCGCGACCCACGCTCGGGCGAGCAGCTCGTCTCGCTGTCCGAAGAAGCCGCCGAAGCGGCTGAAGCCCGCGCCGAACGCGCCGAGTCACGCCCCGATTCTCGTGGCCAGCGCTCAGACACGCGCTCGGATTCTCGTTTGGAGCCGCGCGATCGTTTTGAGCGCTTCGACCGCTTCGAGCCGCGCGACAACCGCGCGGATAATCGGGTCGACCGAAGCGACAGGCGTGAGTCGAACCGAGCCGAAGCCCGTTCGGAAGTGCCTCGCTCGGAGGCTGCGCGTTCGGAGGCGCCGCGTGGGGAAGATCGAGCTGAGTCCAGGCTTCAAAACCGAGCTGAGCCGCGCGTGGAACGGCGAGTTGAGCCACGCTCTGAGCCGCGTGTGGAGCCCCGCGCCGAAGCTGTTGTCGCTCCCGAAGCAGCGGGCGTGGAAGAATCCTCCGCGAGCTCAGTGGAAGTGAGCGGAGCCGAAGCGGTTGGGGTGGAGGCGCGTGAAGGCCAGGGACGCCGCCGTCGCGGAGGCCGTGGCCGCAGCAAAACCGAGGCATCGGCCCCAGCGGAAGCCGAGCCCGTCGCTTCGGATGCAACCGAAGCCACTTCAGAAGAGGCTCAGCCCGCCCAAGTACTTGAGGCCGCGCCCGTGTCCTCTGGCGATGACGCGAGCGGAGCCGAGGCCTCAGCTGGGCAGTTCATCGACCGCAACTCGCAGCTTGGCCGCGTGCCCCTGCGCCGTGGACGGCTGCGCTTCTCGGCTCGCCTGGGCCGCACCATCTCGGCGGAAGAAGCTCAAGCCGAGCCGCTATCTCAGCCCGAAGCGGTCGCGGAGCCTGTTCTGAGCGCGCCCGCAGGCGCTGAAGCCAGTGCAGATGAGGAGCCTCAGCCCAGCGAGCCTCAGCTGTTCGAGCTGCCCTCGGATGACGCCAACGCCCAGCCCGCGCCCGTTGAGGCGCAAGCCTCTTCAACTGAGGCCGCTCCCGAAGCGGAGGGCGAAGCCAAGCCCAAGCGCCGCGCCCCGCGCCGCAGGAGCCCGCGCAAGAAGGACGCTCCCGAAGCTCCAGCAGAAGGAGCCGAAGTCTCCGCCGATGCGCTTGCTCTCAGCGTCACGCCCGGAGCGCCCGAACCCAGCATCCAGGAAGCGAGCGCCTCAGCTCAAGAGGCCACGCCTCCCGCCAGCGTGGAAGCCGCTGAAGCTCCAGCTGCAGCCCCTGAGCCCAGCGATGAGGCGAGCGCCAAGCCCAAGCGCCCGGCCCGCCGCCGCACGCGCAAGAAGCCCGAGGTCGCAGGCGAAGCGGCTGGCGAGTAGAGCGCAGTCGAGACAACGCAAAGCCGCAAGTACTTGGCGCATCCAAGGACTTGCGGCTTTGCATTGTGGCTGACGCCCATGAAGACGGCTGTGGATTGCTCACTCGCGCCCCTTCAAGGCGAAGGTGGCGGCTTCATCATGATGGAGCGCGCCAGTCACGATGCGGCTGGCCTTGAGTGACCTGACGTGTCCGTCGGCGAAGAGGATGTTCATCACGTTCAGGTGCCGATTCGCCGGGCTGTTTTCATCGCCGAGCCACTCGCGCGGTAGGAAGTTGTGGTTGTAGCGCGCGCTGGTGCCTTCAAAGCCGTCGTTGCCATCGCCGCACAGAATACTTTGTGCGGGCGAGTCGATGTTCTTGAGCTCGGCTCGGCTCAGGTTGGCGTTCATCCAGTAGTCGGTGAAGCCGTTTTGCACGGCGTCCACGCCCGGCTCGGTTGTGGCTTCACCTGGGCATTGGTACATTTGGGTTGATCTCAGGTAAGGGTAAAGCGAGTCGGCCCAACCGTAAGGGCGCTTAAATGGAGCCACGCTGCTGCTCACTTGGTTCGCCTCAATTGGGACAAAGCTTCCGCCTGCGTCACCTGTGTAGAGCATGAAGGCCAGGCGATCTGCTTCAGGTTGCTCTGGCAGCTACTGCGGTGGGGGCGCTCGTGGCGCGCTACTACAGGAAACAGCAACGCGGCCAACACTGCCAAGATGACCACCACGACCAGCAACTCAATTAGGGTAAACCCGCGCCTTCGTGTTCGCATAAACCGATTATGCCCACAATCGCCACCTACAAGTACTTGAGGCGCAACTTCCACGGCCCGCGAGCGTGAGCAAGCGCGATGTCTGAGAAAATCAACGCTCACGTGCTCAAGGAGGCCATCAAGCTCAAGGCGCGCGAGTTGGGCTTCGAGGCTTGCGGCGTCACTTCAGCCGAAGCTCCGGCTTCGCACACGAAGTATCTGGACTGGCTGCTGCGCGGCCACAACGCGAGCATGGCCTGGATGTCCAGGCCCGAAGGCGTGGCCAAGCGCGGCGATCTGGGGCAAGTACTTGAGGGAGCCAAGTCCGTCATCTGCGTGGCTCTGCTCTATCGCACGCGCCCGCAAGAAGCTCCTTGGGATGACGAGGCGCAGGGCAAAGTCGCTCGTTACGCGCGTGGAACCGATTACCACGAGACCATGCCGCCTCGGTTGCGCGAGCTGCTGAGTTGGATTCAGGCCCAAGTCGAGTGTCAGGGCCGCGTCTACGTGGACACCGGGCCGATTCTGGAGCGCGACTTGGCTCAGCGCGCCGGGCTGGGCTGGATCGGTAAGAACACGCTCTTGATGTCGCGCGAGCTGGGCTCCTACTTCCTGCTCGGCGAGATCATCTTAGACCTCGAACTGCCGCCCGATGAGCCTTACTTGGCCTCGTTCTGCGGCTCCTGCACGCGCTGCTTAGATGCTTGCCCGACCGATGCCCTGGTCGCGCCGCGCGAGCTGGACGCGAGCAAGTGCATCTCCTTCCACACCATCGAGAACCGCTTGAGGCTGCCGCAGAATGTCAAGGATCAAGTGGGCGACTGGCTTTTTGGCTGCGACATCTGCCAGGAAGTGTGCCCGTGGAACGCGCGCATCGAGCGCGCTCCCCAAGCGCATCCTGAAGCATTCTCTGGAGAGCCAGAGCTGTGGAAGCGCGAAGAGTTCCCAAAGCTGAGCGAGTGGATTTCGATGCCGCAGGCGGAGTTCTCGGCCCGGCTGAGCAAGAGCCCGCTCAAGAGGCCCAAGCGTCGTGGGCTGAAGAGAAACGCGGTCGCGGTCTTGAAGAGCCGTCGCAGGCGGCGCTTTTAGGGCGGCGAGCGTCCTCAAGGACTTGACTTCGTGGGCAGCTGGGCGTAGAATCTTCTCTTGCTTTGGCACCGTTGCGAGCCATCAGGCTCAAGCCGCTGTGGCGGAATTGGCAGACGCGCTGGATTCAAAATCCAGTTCCCGTAAGGGAGTATCGGTTCGACCCCGATCAGCGGTATCCAAATCAAACGCCCGCAAGTACTTGAAGAAGTACTTGCGGGCGTTTTTGTCTCCAAACTTGCGCCGCTTCAGTCAGGCGCTTTCTCGCCTGCTAAATGCGCCACGCCATTCAAAGGCGCGGGCTCATCGCTCTCGGAAACCAGCTGGATGCCGCTGGACGCGATCTTGTTTTCCCAGTCGCCGAAGCCGCGGAAGCGGCGGTAACGCTGCTCCACAAGTTCTTCGGGACTAAGGCCTTCAAGCTGCTGCAAGTACTTCTCGATGACATCGCCCACGTTGCGCGCGGCTTCGCTCAGGTTGCGGTGCGCGCCGCCCAGGGGCTCACGGATGACTTCCTCGACCACGCCCAGCTTCAGGGCGTCGGGAGCGGTGATCTTCAAGTCCTGGGTGACGCGCGTCTTGTTTTCCTCGGGCGCGTCGCGATACAGGATCGAGGCGCAGCCCTCAGGTGAGATGACCGAGTAATAGGCGTATTCGAGCATCAGAACACGGTCGCCCAGGGCGGTGGCGATGGCTCCGCCCGAGCAACCCTCGCCGATGATGACCACGATGATCGGCACGGGCAGCGTGCTCATCATCCACTGCGAGTGCGCGATGGCTTCCGAGATGCCGCGCTCCTCGGCTTGGGGCGTGCAGGCCGCGCCCGGCGTATCAATCAGCGAGATGATGGGGCGATTGAAGCGAGCCGCGAGCTGCATCACGCGCTCGGCCTTGCGGAAGCCTTCGGGCGAGGGAGAGCCGAAGTTGCGCTCCTGGCGCTCCTTGAGGTCGCGCCCCTTCTGGTTGCCCACGATGGCCACGGGCCGGTTGCGGAAGCGCCCGAAGCCCGCCACGATGGCGCCGTCGTCGCCAAAAGCGCGGTCGCCGTGCATCTCGAACCACTGCGAGCACAGGGCTCCGGCGTAGTCGAGCGTGTAGGGCCGCTTGGGATGGCGCGCGAGCAAGACCTTCTCCCACGGCGTGAGCCGCGCGAAGCGAGCGGTCGTGACGGCACGATGGTGCTCTTCCAGGCTCGCGATTTTATCGTTCAAGTCCAAGTGCTCCTGCACTGCAAGCCGCTTGAGCTCGTCGATCTGCTCCTCGACCGCCACCAGAGGTTCTTCAAAGGGAAGCCAACGCGAAAGCATAATTTTGAGCCGAGAGCTGAGAGCCATCAGCTTTCAGCGTCAGAAAATCACAAGTACTTGCAGCCTACTGCGGCATCGAAAGGCTGAGCGCTGACAGCTTAGTCCAGCAGCAAATTTAAAATCAGGGACAGCGTATCTTTGAGGCGGGCGCGCGGCACGATCTCGTCGATTTGCCCGTGCTGCTTTTGGAACTCAGCGGACTGGAAATCCTTGGGCAGCTTGATCTTCAAGGTCTGCTCGATTACACGCGCTCCGGTGAACCCGATCAAAGCTCCGGGCTCGGCCAGCGTGACATCACCTAACGAGGCGAAAGAAGCCTGCACTCCGGCCATCGAAGGGTCGGTGAGCACGACGACGTACGGCGTCTTGGTTTGGTTGAGGCGCGCGACGGCAGCTGAAGTCTTGGCCATCTGCATCAGCGACATCAGGCCTTCTTGCATTCGCGCGCCTCCGGTCGAGATGCAGGTGATGGCTGGAAGCTGCTGCTCGCGCGAGCGCTCGAAGAGGCGCGTGACTTTTTCGCCGAAGACCGAGCCCATCGAGCCGCCCATGAAGCGGAAGTCCGAAGCGCACAGCGCAACCGAGCGCCCGCCGAGCTGCCCCGTGCCCGAAACCATCGAGTCCTTGAGGCCTGTTGAAGCCTGCGACTGCGAGCGCTTGGTTTCGTAAGTCGGGAAGGCGAGAGGGTCGCGCGGGGTAAGCTCAGCATCCCACTCGTGGAAGGTGCCTTCATCAAGGAGCAGCTCGATGCGCTCGCGGGCTGGGAGGCGCGCGTGGTAGTTGCAGCGCGAGCAGACCTTGAGGTCGCGCTCCCAATCCTTGGTGACCAGAACCGTGCCGCAGCGTGGGCACTTGGTCATCAGGCCCTCGGGAATGTTCACCTCGGGCGCGGAGTTTTTGGATCGCAGAAACATCGTGGGGGTTTGGTGGGTTCTTCAGCTGTTTTCTAAGCGATGTTATCTTCTCGCATTTGGAAGGTCACAACAAGAAGGCCCAAGTACTTGGCGCAACGTGTCAAGTGCGAGCCCTGTTTGGGGCATCCTGTGAGCGCGCATCAGTGTGGCGTGCGAGCGTGCTTTATGCTGGCAGAGGCGATTTTCTGCTGCACAGAGGATGCGGTCGCGTATAAATTTAGGCTGTGGCTTGAGCCGAGGCCTTGAGTTGAGACTCGTTCGTGCTGGGTTTAAGGTTTCACCTGGGTGCTGCAAGTGCTTGTCTCAGGTGCTTGCAGCGCGCGGGCGGCGCTGCAAGCCGGGCCAAGCTGAGCCGGAACGCCGTGGGTGGAACAGGCGTTAAGGCGGATGAACGTGCGCTGAACAGATGGTGTTTTTGGCCCAGGCCAAGCAAAAGCAGGGCGCGCAAAAGAAGTGAAGACGCTATGGATCGCCGTGAAGCATTGAATAAGCTGCCCGAGCTGTCAGCGGGTTGTCTGGACGCCGAAACCGAGGCCGCCGTAAGACGCTGGGTTGAGGAGTGCCCGCATTGCAAAGCGGAGTGGCAGTCGCTCCAGCAATTCCTGGGCGCGCTGCAAACCGTGCCCTCGGTTCAGCCCACGCCCGAGCAGTCGCGCCAGATGTGGTCTTGCTGCTCCGAGGCGCTCTTCGACAAGGTTGAGCAATATCGCCTTGAGCAGCAGAAGCCCTCGCTCCTGAGCTGGATGCGCTCGCAGCCTCGCTGGGGCTGGGCCATGTTGGGAGGCGCCGTGGCTGTGCTGGGAGCCACTATTCTGGCTCCCGATAGCTCGCCCTCCTCTCCCGCGAGCGCGCCTGCTACGGTGGCGAGCACGGGCGTGAGGGCCGTTGATCCCGGTGCTCTGCAGTCTCTGGGGCGTCCTCCTTTGTATGCGGCCACGATGGTGGATCACCACGCGCAGATGGCGGCTGATCCCTTTTCCGATCGCGTGGGTTCGAGCCTGGTTTCTTACACGGCTTCGTATCCCGTGCTGAGCGCAGGAGACTCCGGGAGCAGCTCCAGGTGAGCAGGCCTCTGGACTCTTCTATTGAGAACAGGCCGGGCTCGCGCTACGGGCTCGCGCTGGCCTCGGCTTTTGTTCTGACCGTGGCCGGGGCCGTGTGGAGCATACGCACCCAGAAGGCCGCGCTCAAGACCGAGCAAAGGCAGCAGATCGCGCAGATGGCCGCTCTGCGCGACCAGGAAAAGCGCAGCTCGCAAGAGGAAAATCGCAACTCGCAGCACGCCGTCTCGCTGCTCATCCGCGCTTTCTTGGCCGAGCGCCAGATTTCTTATTCGGCCCTGGCCGAGACGCAGGCCACCTACGCGGGCAAGGAGATGCAATCGACGGCTCGCATCACGCGCACGCCCTCGGCCATGGCGATTTCTTATGTTAAGGGCGACAAGCAGGGGCTCACGGCTGGCTACAACCAGCGCTGGATGTGGCGCCAGCAAAACGGCGCGCCCATGGAAGCCTACGCCGAGCTGACCGATGAGCCCGCTTCGGTTCTGGCTCGCCGCCTGACCTTGATGCTGGACAACTACTCGGTTTCGCGCGTCAGTTCGGGCAAAGTGGGAGGCCGCGCCGTGGAAGTACTTGAGATCAAGCCTCTGCGCGCCATTGATGGAGCAAACGGGCCGGGCAAGAACCTGAGCGTGGATGCTGAGACGGGCCTGGCTCTGGAAACCGAAACCTTCGATCATCAGTGGAAGAGGATGATGAAGTCGAGCCTGTCGCAGATCAACTTCGCGCCGCACATCACGCCCGCCACCTTCGCCTCGCCCGGAGCTATGAGCGCAGCCGCCAAGCGCAAGCCGTGGATGGCGCGCGATATGGGCTCAGATCGCGTGGACGTGGCGCGTGAGACGGGCTGGCAGCCTCCGACTCCCAAGTACTTGCCGCCCGGCTTTGCTTTTGATGGCGTGGGCGTGCATCACTGCACCCAGCCAGGCGCGGATGTAAGCGGAGCTCAGGGCGGCGCGGTCGCTTCGATGGCGCGCTACACCGATGGCCTGAACACGCTTTCGGTCTTCGCTATGGCCGAGCCCAAGGGATCGAGCGCGGCGCCCGAGCAGGTGTGCGACTTTGGGCCGGGCACTTTGATCTCCAAGCGCGACCACGGAGGCTTCGTCATCGCCGTGGCCGACCTGCCCGAAGTGACGCTGCGCCGCGTCGTGGACTCGACCTCGCTGCAAAAAGCCGCGCGCTAAAGCTGCAGCCCGCAAGTCTCAAGTACTTGCGGGCCGTTTTTGTGTTGCGGCCCGAGGTATTTTTCGACAGGGCCAGCGGTTTCGATGAAACTGCGCTTCAAGTACTTATCTTGCTCCGCGAGGTCGCCCATGAACTCACGACGCCTGCTGCTCCCCCTGCTGCTTTCCGTTCCTTTGTTGAGCGCTTCCATCGCGTCGGGGCGGGCCTCCGCACCTGCTACGGCTACTCCGATTGTGGTGAATAGACTTCCACCGCTCAAGGGCGATGTGCCGCGTGGAGCAACGAGGCGCGAGATTGAGATGGGCGATAAGGCCCAGGCCGAGCTGGAAAAGACGCCGGGCGTTAAGCTGCTTGACGCTAAGTCGAGCCCAACGGCGCGCGCCCTGCTGGACAAGCTGAACGAGATGGTGCGCGAGCTGGGCTCGCACTCAGCGCGCCCCGAGATCGCGTATGAGGTCAAGGTCATCGACGACAAGGACCTCAACGCCTTCACTTTGCCAAACGGTAAGATCTACGTTTACAGGGGCCTCTTGGACTTCGCGGCTTCGGACGATGAGATCGCGGGCGTTTTGTCGCACGAGATCGGGCACAACGCGCGAATGCACGCCCTGCGCGGCGCGGCCAAGTCCAAGAAGCTGTCCTGGGTTGGGCTGGCTGCCATGGCCGCTATGCTCGCGGGCCGCGACGGAGCCAACATCGGCCAGTTCTCGCAGTACTTGCTGGTCGGGATTATGTCGGGCTACTCGGTGAGCTACGAAAAAGAAGCCGATGCCGCAGCCATCGAGCAGATGAAGGCCACGCGCTGGAACCCTTCGGCCCTGGTCTCTTTCATGGAGCGCTTGGAGCAAGACGAAAAGTCCAGGCCCGACTTTGAGCCCGGCATCTTTCGCACCCACCCGCCCTCGGAAGAGCGCGCTGAGGCTGCCATCTCCCAGATCAAGGCCGATGGCTTGACCTACTCGCCGCGCGATGTACAGGGCGCACGACGCGCCCAGGCCCTGGCCTCGGCGGACCGCGTGCGCGTCCTCTTCGGCAACGATGTGCTGCTCGAACTCGCCGCCACCCCCCAGACCCTTAACTCAGTCCAGGCGCGAGCCCAGAGCATCGCCAACCGCGTGGACGAACTGCTCAAGGACAACCTCAAGCTGCACGAGATCACCGTCTCAGGCGATGCCAGAGGAGCCACGATCCTGGCGCGGGGCCTGCCCTTAGCGCAAATCTCGCCTTCGGACGCCGCGCTGCAAAAGCTATCGCCTCTGGACACCGCGAACCGTGCGCGTGACAACTTCCGTAAAATCTTCTGGCGCGAAACTATCCACGGCGCGCTCTGACTTTAACCACCGATGGCCGTCGGTGGTGCTCCGTGGCCATCTGTGGTTAAAGTTGGGCCATGATTTCGTCTCGCACACGCGTCCTCGCCATCATCGGCGATCCCATCGGGCACTCGATCACGCCGCGCATCCAGAACTATGCGCTGCAGCACATCGGCGCCGACATCCTCAACATCGCCTGCCTCGTCGCGCCCTCAGAGCTTGAAGCTGCCATAAGAGGAGCCAGAGCCCTGGGCTTGCTGGGCCTGATGGTGACCATCCCGCACAAGGAAGCCGTCTTACGCCTGTGCGACGAGCTGGATGATTCGGCGCGCTTGATCGGGGTCGCCAACCTCTTGCACTTCACGCCCCAGGGCAAGACCATAGGCTACTCAAGCGATGGCTGGGCCGCAGTCAAGAGCCTGGAAGAAGAAGGCACTTCCGTTAAGGATCAGCGCATCGTCATCCTGGGTGGCGGAGGCTCGGCGCGCTCGCTGGCCCTGACCTTTGCGGCTCACGGAGCGCACGAGATCGTGCTGCTCAACCGAACCGTGGAGCGCGCGCGGACAATTGCGGAGGAAGTCGAGGCTTTAAATATCCCAGCACGCGCCGAGACTTTAAATGCAAGTACTTGCAGGCGCGAGTTAGTTCAAGCGGACATCCTGGTCAACGCCACTTCGATTGGCATGAGCCCGCAGGCGGATGAGTCTCCCATCGAGCCCCAAGCATTGAAGGCCGCACGTCCGGGCCTGACGGTCTACGATATTGTTTATAATCCGCTCGAAACGCGGTTGCTCAGGGAAACGCGCGCGGCTGGGCTCAAGGGCGTAGATGGGCTGGGAATGCTGATTTATACCAACGTCTTCGCGGTTGAGAAGTGCGCCGGATTGAAGATTTCCGCCGCGACAATGCGTGAGGAAGCGCTGCGAGCGCTGGGCGCGTGAAGTCACGAAGGCGCGAGCCCAGAGCATCGAGGCGCAAGTACTTGGAGCCCAACAAGGAGCCAGGACAGCCCCATCGAGGCGATGATGCCGGAGCCTCTTGTGAGAGCGGATGCCCTTGAGTTCGTGGCGGAGTTAGAAGCGCGTGTCAAGCCCTTCACCGAGGACGATGACTTAGAATTCTGGCGCGTGTGCCTCAGCATCCTGATGCGCGACGCGGAATACGCCATTGGCGACCATGCTGGAGGGCGCGAGTTTTACATCCACGTCGGCGCCTGCTCGCACTGGAGGCGCCCTCATCAGACGCGCTGGACAGCCGATGGCGGCTTCGCCTGGCCTTCGGGCTACAACGGCACTCGCTGGAGCCGCACGGGTCTTCCCCAACGCTACTGGATTCGCTTCCTCCACTGTCAGCGCGAGGAAAAATCTTGGCGGTTCAAAGCGATTCTCTACCGCCGCTCTTGCTGTGCTTAGCCGGGGATTTAGGCATGAGCATCGCGCTGTCGCGCTATCCATGTCGCAAGAAGCGCCCAGCTGAACTGGGCCTCACGACATAAAGCGCGCTCGTGTGGCTACGGCCACGCGCTCGATGGCCACGGTGTAGGAAGCCGTGCGCCAGTCGGTTGAGTATTTCTTGCTGGCTTCGAGCACTTCATCCCAGGAGCGGCCCAGCGATTCTTCGAGCTCTCGGTGCACCTGGGGCAGCTTCCAGCGGAACTCGGACAGGTTCTGCGTCCACTCGAAGTAGCTCACGATCACGCCGCCCGCGTTGGCCAGAACATCGGGCACAACGGGAATCTGGCGCTGGGCAAGTACTTGCTGGCCTCCTGCCGTCGTTGGGGCATTCGCCGCTTCCACGATGAGCCTGGAGTGCACCTGCTTTGCGCTTTCCGCCGTCAACACGCCGCCCAGAGCGGCGGGAATCAAGATGTCGCAGTCCAGGGCCAGGAGTTCCTCGTTCGAGATCTGTTGCGCGCCCTCTTGAGCAAAGCCTTCGAGCGAGCGGTGCTGCGCTTGATAAGCCAGGAGAGCCGCCACATCGAGCCCGCGCGGGTGGAAGAAGGCGCCCGAGGCGTCGCTGACTCCGACGATGCGCGCGCCCATCTCGCTCAGCGTGCGCGCCGTGTTCGAGCCCACGTTGCCAAAGCCCTGGATCACAACAGGAGCACCGCGCAGAGGCAATCCCAGCACGTCGCAAGCCATGCGCGTGATGAGCGACACGCCGCGCCCCGTGGCTTCTTCGCGCCCGAGTGAGCCGCCCAGGGCCGGAGGCTTGCCCGTCACGACGGCTGGCGAGAAGCCATGGCGAGCCGAGTATTCGTCCATAATCCAGGCCATGGTCTGGGCATCTGTGTTCACGTCAGGCGCTGGAATGTCCTGGTTGGGGCCGATGATGTCGCCAATGGCGCGCACGAAGGCCCGCGTCAGGCGCTGCTTCTCGCCTGAGCTGAGGCGCTGGGGCTCGCACGCGATGCCGCCCTTAGCGCCTCCAAAGGGCAGGTCAACCAGGGCGGTCTTCCAGGTCATGAGCGAGGCCAGGGCGCGCACCTCGTCGTTATCGACCGAAGGGTGGTAGCGCAGACCGCCCTTGCAAGGCCCGCGCGAGTTGTCGTGCTGCACGCGGTAGCCGTTGAAGACGCGCCAGCGCCCATCATCCATCTTGATGGGAATCTCGACCTGCAGCTCGCGGAAGGGGCGCTGCAAAATCACGCGCTCGTCTTCGGGCAAGTGCAGCAGCTCAGCCGCACGCTCGAAATAGTAGTTGACGCTCTCGAAGGTCGAGAGCTTGTCCAGCGAAGCCGCGTCGCGCGCGAACGAATCGGGTGAGGAGATCATAAGAGGAGCCGAGCCTGCAAGTACTTGTAGTCTTCCCCGCGCGGCCCAATCCAGCGCTACAATAAGCCCAGCCCATGAAATTCGCTTTCCACTGCTGCTTCGCGCTGCTCCTATTCCTTGCTCTCTCACCTCAAGTACTTGGGCGACGCTTGAGGCCCGGAGCCAATACATCTTCCTCAACCGCGCGCCGGGCCAGAGTTACAACCAGAACAAGCCCGAGAGCATCACGGACGCTTTGTTTACAGAGCCGCTGCAAAAAGTCCAAGCGCGCGGCGATGAGCGGCGCAGGCTCGGCTTATCGTTCATCTTGTCTTACCAAAAGAACCGTAAAGCCCCGCCATTGATGGCTGGGGATAGAAGGTTCTGTCGAACGCAGTTCGACCTGTTGTGGCTCGCCGTTGGTGTTAAAGTCTCTGTTGTGCCTTCGAGCCCTTGAACCTTGAAAACTGGAACTTGGCGGTTCGGGCGCCCTCTGGGCAGCGGGAAGTCCTGCACGGAAAAGTTGCAACGTTTCAGATGTAGGTTCTTTGTCGTCTCATCAGCGACGAAAACCAAGTTGTTGAGGCATCCACGAAAACCAAGCGGGTGCCAGTTCAGAAGTTGTAAACGTCGCGGTCGGGCAGACCGAGACGCAAAACGCTCGTGGACAGAATGTCAGACTTGCTACGGCAAGCTGTTCTGGTTGAAGCGAGAATCCCCTGCATTTATGCATGGGGAGTGTCAAGAGCAGTTCATCGCTTCGCGTTCTATAGTGGTTGTTCAATTCTGGGCTGAATGGAACCGCATATCAGGCGAACCGCTGCGCCAGATGCTGCTGAATGTCAGCCCCGTCTACGCAAGCCAGATCAACTTCGCAGCGGTGGAAACCGACAACGAAGAAATGTGGGAGCTTATAAAGCAATGGTTCGGACACTTTTTGGATAGTCAGAAAGCCTTGATAATCAGGGCTTTCTGACCCTGACTGGGGCTTGTGGATGCATTAATGGCAACTCAAGGCAGGCCAGAGTTGCAATTAAATGCCACTCTGGCTGGAAAAACCAAGCACTGCGCGGTTTTCCAGTACAAAAATCGTCCGAACCATTGATAAAGCTGATTGGCTGGTACAACCCGCCCTACGTCGCGTATTACAAAAACGGCCAGCACGTAGAAACAGCCAAAGGAGTAGAGAGAACGAGGCAAATAGAAGAGAGATTAGAACGAATTCTGAGCTGAAACTCCCCGCTCTCAACTGGGCTACAATGCTCACGCCCGCCTAAGTACTTGTGAGCAACTTCAGTGCTCCAATTGCTTGATAAGATCGACGACTTCTTCCTCGACCAAGACTTTCTCATCCTTGAGGTTGATGTAGTCCCAGTGGTCGATGTAAGTGGGGCCGTCGGCGTGGTAGCCCAGGCGCTCATAGAGCTTGCGCGCCTTGGGGTTGTCCAGCGCGACGGCCAGGCCGATCTTGCCGCAGGTGCGTCGGCTCGCTTCCATCTCGCAGGCCTCGATGAGCCTGGAGCCTATACCCAGGCCGCGGAACAGGTGCATCACGCGCAGCGATTGGATGTCGGGCACGCCGGGGTGCAAGGGCTTGCCGTCCCAGTGCAGCGCGACCTGGCCAATCGGCAGGCCGTTGAAGACGGCCACAAGTACTTCGCGCTCGCCCTCATGGTGGCGATCCCACTGCCAGCGGTAGAACGAGCGCAGATCCGCGCCTCCGTGCCACTCCAGATGCTCCACGTCCTCCTCGCGCAGCGGCCTGATCTCCAGCTCCAGCCGCCCGGCGTCCCACTTAAGCGAGATGGGCAGAGCCTGCTCACGCGCCTCGCGTGGCGAGCGCGGGCCACACGAAAGGTTGTCCGAGCTCTGCGCTTGCTGGTGAGTCTCGCGGCTCGCCACGCTCGCACCCGAAGCGGACACGCTGGATTCGGGAGCATCGAGCGAAGCGGCGGGCTGCACGGCGTGAGCGGAGTCGAGTTGAGGCGTGGAAGGCATAGGCTAAGTGCAACTTGTTCGAGGCACAGGCGGCAAGGTGCGGCTTAGCGCAACGTACGAGCACGTACGTGCGCGGCAATTAGCTGCGGCAATTAGCTCTTGAGAGCCAGGGCGCGCGCGACTTTGTCGAGCAGCTCGCGCTCGTCCACAGGCTTGAAGATGGCCTCGGACTGCGGCGTGGCTCCCAGGGTGTGCAGGCGCTGCTGCAACAGCCGCGCGCGATCCACGATGTGCAGGATCGGCACGCTGTGAGCCGAGCCCAGCAGAGCGTCTGTGTCTGTGGGCGCGCTTTCCAGAGCCGAGGAGCGCAGGGCGCGGGCGAACTCGGTTCCGCTCACGTGGTTGGAGATCTGCCCCAGGATGACAAGGTGAGGCTGGAATCTCTCGGCCAGAGACAGCCCCGAAGCGCCGTCGGTCGCGATTTCGGCTTCGTAGCCCGCGCGCTCCAGCAGCACCACAACGCGATCAGCCGTCTCGACCTCGTGGTCGATCACCAAAATGCGCACCGAAGCCCGCACCCTCGCCTCAACCTCAAGCCTCATCTGAGCCGAGGCTTCGGCTTCAACTTCAGCCTCCACTGCGCTTTGTGACTGGCTGGCCGCTTCTAAATCTTCGTCCATACGCCTCCCAACCGAACTGAAACCGCGCTCCCACAGCTACCCGAAGGCCGCTCGAAGGCCGGTCGGAAGCGCCTGTGCGCACGCTCTATTCTATCGCGACGGCCTCAAGCGACGGCGAAGCCAACGCACAAAAGCGCTTCTGCAAGTACTTGCAGAAGCGCTTTCACAGTCTCAAACCGGCTCTGGAGCGCTGCTCACTCGGACAACTCGGAAGAGGGCATCTCGGGCGAGAAGACAGGCAGCTCGTCCCAGGCAGTGATCTCGCGCAGCACGACGTTGTTGCGGCCTCCTGTCTTGGCCTCATACAGGCACTCGTCGGCCAGCTTGAGAATCGAGCGCGCCAGCTCGGAGTTCTCCCGCTCGCACACGCCGCGCGCGCTCAGGACGGCCACTCCTCCCGAAACCGTGACGCGCATACTCTGCGACTCGCCCTCAATCGGGATGTCCATGGCCTCGGTATTCTCGCGCACCTTGGCGGCGAAGATCGAGGCTCCGCCAGCGTCTGTGGTGGGCAAGAGAGCCACGAACTCCTCGCCTCCGATGCGCGCGATCTTGTCCACGCGCCGTGAAGAGCCTTGCAGGACCCTGGCAAACGCTTGCAGCACGATGTCGCCGCGCTGGTGGCCCCAGGTGTCGTTGATGTTCTTGAAATGATCCAGGTCGAACACGGCCACAGCCATGGGCTGCCCGAAGCGGCGCGCGCGCAGGATTTCGTCTTCGAGTTCCGAGTCGAAGCCTCGCCTGTTGGCCAGGCCTGTCAAGTCGTCGGTGATGGCCAGCAACGAAAGCCGCTCGTTCGAGAGCCTCAGCTCTTCTTGCAGCTTCCTCATGCGCAGGGCCGCGCGCACGCGGGCCAGCAACTCGGGCACCACAAAGGGCTTGCCAATGTAATCCACGGCCAGCCCCAGCCCCAGCACGCGGTCCTCCATCTCCTGCTTGGCCGTGACGAAGATGATGGGAATCGCGACTGTGGCCTGGTCCGCTTGCAGCGCGCGGGCCACATCGTAGCCCGACATCTGCGGCATCATCACGTCCAGCAGCACCAGGTCCGGCTGGCTTTCGCGCACGGTCTTGAGCGCCTGCGCCCCGTCGCGCGCGAGCAGAACCTCGTAGCCCTCCATCTTGAGCGTGAGCGTGATCAAGGTCGAGATCTCGAAGTCGTCCTCGGCCACCACCACGCGTGCCGTTGTTCTTCTGGGAGCTTCGCTTGGAGAAGCCTCGCTGGCCGCAGAGGGCGCCTCCGGCGTCGAAGAGAGACCCGAGGAGAGGCCGGAGGTGAAGTGCTCGCTCGAAAGTGCGTTCATGGTCGTGACGGCAGCGGCAATGGTAACAGCAATGACAGCAGTAACGGCAACAGCGGGCGAGGCAAATGGAAGGCCCAGAACAGAAGGCCGAAAGTGGATGAAGTATCGCCCTCAAGCCCGCACGCTGCACTCTCGGCCCCAATTCTTGAATAAATGCTTCAGAACCGCGCCGTCGACCCGTTGAGCGGCTGTTGTTCAACTTTGTCGCCACTTGGTGCTTAGGATGAGGGTTACATTTTTAGACTGTTCGCTCGGAGACTTAATCTATTTCAAGCGTTGCGCTCCATCAACAGGCAACGCGACGCCCGAGAGAAAGGGCGACTCCAAGAGAAACGCAACCGCGCGCGCGATGTCATCCGGCTCGCCCAATCGCCCCAGAGGAATCTTGGGCACCAGAGCTTCCAGATCATCCTCCTCGCCCTGCACGGTTGAAGGCAGCAGAATCGTTCCCGGGCAAACCGCGTTCACGCGCACGTGCGGGGCCAGGGACAGTGCAAGTACTTGAGTCAGCATCAGCAGCCCGGCTTTGGAAGCGCAGTAGGGCGCGTAGTTCTTGAGCGGGCGCTGCCCGTAGATGTCGCCCATGTTCACGATGCAGCCGCCGCCTGGAGCTTTGCTTGTGCTCAGTTGAGGCTCGAAGTACTTGCAGAGCAAGAATGGGCCGCGCAGGTTGGCATTGATGTGAGCGTCGAAATCGTCTTCTGAGAGCGAGTGCCAGGGCGTGCGCCTGAAGATCGAGGCGTTGTTGACCAGGTCGCTCGCGCCGCCCATGTCGGTCTCGACATCGCGCACCAGCTTATGCACCTGAGCCAAATCCGAGACTTCCAGCTCATAGGCCTCGAAACGCTGCGATTCGCCTCCCACGGCGCGCATCTCCTCGACGGTTTCACGAGCCTCGCTTTGCGAGGAGAGGAAGGTGATGGCCACGCTCGCGCCGCGCCGCGCGCACTCCAAAGCAATGGCGCGCCCCAAGCGCCTGGCGCCTCCCGTGACAACCACCACGCGATCTTTGAGCGAATGATCTTGCAGCAAATCTGGCATCTCAAGTACTTGCGGACTCAGCTTCTATCAAAGCACCACGCGCTGCCCGTCATAGGCGAGCTTAACACCATGCGGCAGCAAGTCGTTGGTTTTCTCGTGATCCAGATCGTGCGCCATGTGGGTGAACAGAGTGCGCGCGGGCTCGACTCGGCTCACCACTTCGAGCGATTGCGCGACCGAGAAGTGCGTGGGATGCTCCACATAACGCAGGGCGTCGATGACAAGCAGATCCAGGTTCTCGAAGTGCGGCCAAGACTCCTCATAGATGTGCGAGCAGTCGGTCGCATAGACGAAGGCCTTGCCCTCGGCTTCGAGCTTGAAGGCCAGAATGTCGGCGCGCCCGTGCGCGATGCGCAGCGGCGTGATGCGGAACGGGCCAAGCTCGAATTCTTGAAGGGGCTCAATGATGTGGGGCGTCAAGCGCGGGAAGAAGGGCTCGGCGCGATCGGGAACCAGAGCGTAGCCGAAGATTTTCTGCAGCGCCTCGATGGTGCCGCGCGCGCCGTAGCCGGGCACGTAGCCGCAGATGTTGGTGATGGGCCGCATATCGTCGAGCCCGATGATGTGGTCGTTGTGCGAGTGCGTCCACAAAACCGCGTCGATCTTAGAGACTTCCTCGCGCAAAAGCTGGGTGCGCAAATCCGGCCCGGTGTCGATCAAGATGCGAAAGGGCTCGCCAGCATCGGATTCGGCTGAGATGGACTCGATGAGAACCGAAGCGCGCAGCCTCTTGTTGCGCGGGTCGCGCGAGCGGCAGACCGCGCAGCCGCAGCCCACGAAGGGCACGCCGTAAGAGGTGCCCGTGCCCAGAAAGGTGACGATCATAACCGTCTAAGGATAAGCGCCCCAAGTACTTGCTGCCTCCATTTACGGCTGCGGCCCCTGCACACGAAACTCAAAGTCCTCAACGCACAGCCCGAGCCTCCTGCGGCTCCAGCACAGACGCGCCCGCCCACGAATTCTCATCGGCACGCGCACCACTTTGCCTTCCAACACTTGCACCGTCCAGGCAGGCGAAGCGAACGGAACCCAGCCTCGGCTCAGGCGAAAGGAGCGCGCGCGTCCTTCATCCTCGAAACGCACGCCCAAGCTGTCTCCCGCGCGCCTCAAGTACTTGAGCGCGCGCACGGTTTTGGGAAAGCCCCAGTTGGCGCGCCCACAGATCATCGAGCGCGGCGAAGAAACAGCCATCTCAATGACGTGCGGCCCCCACTTGCCCCCAACAACGCGCAGCAGAGCTACCGAATATTCATCGTAAGCGCCAACAGGCGAGGACGCGTAATGAACCCAGGCCTGAGCCCCGATGAGCAGCCGCCCTCCTTGAACCTGCAGCAGAGGCAGCACGATGGCCTCACCGCGCAGGTTCCACGGCGGAGGAGCATCGCAAGTACTTGGGGACTGGGATGCGGCTTCAGATGCGTTGAAGGGACGAGGCATAATGCCCCGCCCCTTCACTTTGCGAGCCAAGGCGCGTCCTACGCCTTGACTGCTGCCACGATGTTGTCAGCCGCGATGCCGTTGTCTTCGAGCAGCTCCATCGGTTTGCCAGAGCGCGGCATCTTCTGCACGCACAGGTGCGTGAACTTGGCCGCTTCGCCGCTCAGCTTGCCTTCTTCCTGCGACTGCGCCAGCGAAGCCAGAACCGCATCACCCAGCCCGCCTTCCTTCCAGTGATCCTCGACCACAATCAGGTGCCGCGTCTCGCTGGCCGCTTTGGAGAGCGCCTGAGCATCAATGGGCTTCACCGAATATAAGTCGATGACGCGCACATCCGTGCCCTCGGCCTTGAGCTGGTCAGCCGCCTTGAGCGCCTCATACAGCGTGATGCCGGCCGCGATGATGGTCGCCGAGTCGTTGCCTGAGGAGCGCAAGGTCTTGGAGCCGCCGATGGGGAACTGCTCGCTGTCTTCGTATAGGACCGGAGTCTTCTCGCGCGTTGAGCGCAGGAAGATGATGCCCTTTTGGTCCTTCATCTCCTCCACCAGCTTGGCTGTGGAGGCCGCGTCCGAGGGATAGAGCACGATTGAGCCGCACACGGCGCGCATCATAGCGATGTCTTCGAGAGCCATCTGCGAAGGGCCGTCTTCGCCAATCGAGACACCTGCGTGCGTGCCCGTGAGCTTCAAATTGGCCTGCGAAATCGCGCCCATGCGAATCTGGTCATAGGCGCGTGAGAAGAAGGCGGCAAACGTCGAGCAGAAGACCTTCTTGCCCCTGTGCTGCAGGCCCACGGCTGTGCCCAGCATCTGCTGCTCGGCGATGTACATCTCGAAGAATCGCTCGCCGTGGCTCTTCTTGAACTTGTCCGAGTAAGTCGAGTTCGAGACCTCGGCATCCAAGACCACGACCTGGCCATCCTTGGCTCCAATGGCGGCCAGAGCCTCGCCGTAAGCCTCGCGCGAAGCCACTTTATCGCCGATCTTATACACGGGCAGCGGAGCCTCGCCCACGGTGGGAGCGGCGGGCTGAGCAGTTGCGGGCAGGTGGGTCTTGATCGAGATGCTGAGGTGCTGGCTGCCGGCATTGCCCTCGATCTCCTTGATCGCAGACTCGGCCTGCTCAGCGCTGAGCGCCTTGCCGTGCCAGCCGGGCTGGCCCTGGGTTAAGGTGGCGCCGTGGCCCTTGTCGGTCTTGGCCAGGATCGCGGTCGGCTTGCCGTTGTTCTGCATGGCCGAGGCGAAGGCCCCGTCGATCTGGTTGATGTCGTGGCCGTCGATGACGAGGGCGTTCCAGCCGAAGGCCTCGGCGCGCGCCTTGTAGATCTCCATGTGGTGGCCCAGCATGGTCTCGCCGCGCTGTCCCAGCTTGTTCACGTCGATGATGGCGACCAGGTTGTCCAACTCGTAGTGCGAGGCCTCGGCGAAGGCTTCCCACATCGAGCCCTCGGCCATTTCGGAGTCGCCGCAGATGACCCAGACCTTAAACGGCAGCTTGTCCAAGTACTTGCCGCAGATCGCATCGCCCACGCCAATGGGAAGCCCCTGGCCCAGCGAGCCTGTCGCGGCCTCGATCCAGGGAATATCGGGCGTAGGATGCCCTTCCAAGCGGCTCCCCAACTGGCGCAGGGTGAGGAGTTCTTCATCGGACACAACGCCAGCGGCTTTGTAAGCCGAATAGAGCAGAGGGCAAGCGTGGCCCTTGGAGAAGATGAGCGAGTCGTTCTCGGGGCGCTTGGGGTTCTGCCAGTCGTAGCGCAAGTACTTGGCGAGCAAAACCGCCATCAAGTCGGCGGCTGACATCGAGGACGTGGGGTGGCCCGAGCCCGCAGCTGTGGTGCAGCGGATCGAGTCGACGCGCAGCTGAGCGGCGAGCAGTCGCCACAGCTCGGGCGAGTTGAGGTCCATGTCGGAGGGCACGGCGGGAGCGGGGGCCATAACAGAGGCGACGGGCGGTGAGGTGGAAGCCATGGGTCGGGAGATTCTCCTTCGATTTTCCGCCTTCAATATAACAAGGGCTCAGGCAAGGCGGTGAGGCCGGTTAGTGCGCGAAGTCATTCGAGAAGGCCAACAATGGCAGCGGACAAGGCGAATCTCAAGTACTTGCAGCCAGGCAAGAGGCGGCGCGGAATCATCTTCCGCGCCGCCTCTTCTCTTTAAGCTGCTGAGCCTACTCCTTGCCGTAGTGCCCGATGTGACCGTTCACCGTCAGCGTGCCCAGCACCTCAACCGTCGCTCGCAGCGCCAGGAGCGCCGTGATGTCCGAGGTGTCATACGGCGGCGACACTTCAACGACTTCCATGCCGCACAAGCCTTCCTTGGCCACTAAGCGCAGGAGCTTCAAGACTTCGCGCGGCAAGAATCCGCCGGGCTCGGGCCAGCCTGTTCCTGGCACGAAGCCGCAGTCCACCGAGTCGATGTCGAAGCTGAGGTACACGGCTTTGGCTCCCTTCCAGGCGGTTTCGAGCGCGATCTCGGCGACTTTTTCGATGCCCAGCTCTTCCACGTCGCCGATGGTCAGGATGTTGGACTTGCGCTTGAGCGATTCCTTGACGCCAGGACGCGGGCACTGCCAGCCTCCCAACCCGATCTGAATTAAATTCTCGGGCGGGGCGTTAGGGATGTTGGTGGCGTGGAACCAAGGCGTGGTATGCATCCGCTCATCCATGTCCTTCTCCTGCATATCGACGTGCCTGTCGATGTGAATGATGCCGATGTTGCCATCCACGTGCTCAGCCAAGCCACGCACGCAAGGGTAGCCAATCGAGTGGTCGCCGCCGATCATCACCGGGAACACGCCCTTACCCTTGACGAACGAGACAGCCTTGCTGATCTGGTCGAAGCTCTTTTCGATGTTGGCGATTGTGAACACATCGCCGATGTCCACGATGTCGAGAGACTCGCGCAGGTCCAGCGCCATCTCGTAGTTGTAAGTCGTGTAAAGGGCCGAGATGCGGCGCACGGCTTGTGGCCCGAAGCGCGTTCCGGCCCGGTAAGTGGTGCCGATGTCGAAGGGGATGCCCATGACCGCGCACTCGTAGTCGCCAACTTTGTTGACATCTTCGAGGTACGGGAACTTCATGAAGGTGTTGATGCCCGCCCAGTGCGGCAGCTCGCCGCGCGAGAACGTACTGATGGTGCGGTCGCCAATCGAGGGCGCGGCCTCCAAGCCTAACTCAAGGCCGCGCTTGACTTCTTCCAAGTACTTCTTGTTGGGAATGCGCGCTTCGGCAGCCGCCGCTTCCATGCCGTGGTGCTGCGAGGGATCGCTCGAATGCTTGCCCTCAAACCCTTCGTGATCGTGAAACCAACCCATTGCTGTCTCCTTTAGGATGATGCTCGCAAAACGCTTCGTGAGCGTTTTTAAATGCTTTCAAGCCCGTCTCAGACGAGCCGCTGCTATTCCAATTGTGATTCCCGCTCCGCCGTCGGCGCGCGGAACAAGCCAACTATTTCCTCCTCTTCCTCCTCAGCCACACGCCTGGGCTCAGCCAGAGCAGGCGGCTCAGGTCGTGGCTCGGTTTGGCTGGGCTCATCGCGTTCGAGCGGCGGCTTCTCGATCAGAGCGCGCTTGACAATGTAAGCCCAATCCGTCACCAGAGCCTCGAACAGCTCAGCTCCTCGCTCCCTCGTGGCCTCTGTAGGCGAGCCGCTGTGCCCGTGCTCGCTCAGTTGATCTCGGGCGTAATCGAACACCAGGTTCGCGCCGCGATCCGGCTCATCGAAGATGCGCTCAGCTCGCACCAGATGAGGCGCCAGATGCAGCATCAAAGCCGTGTGAGCTGCGCCTCCGTGCGCCCGAGCCGCGTCTCCCTCAAACGCCGCGCGCACCCGAGCCGAAGCCGCTCCCAAGTACTTGCACGCCACTTGAGCCTGCGGAAACCTCGCTCGAATCAAGTGCAGCGCTTCGCAAAGAGAAGTGGCGTCTACGTCGCCGCTGAGAATCAGAACGCGCGTAAATCCTTGAGCGATGACGGCCTCAAGTACTTGCGCCACGACTTGAGCCAAAGTCTCAGGCGTCAGGCCAAGCGCACCGGGCCAGGTTCCGACATCACTCGCGCAACCGAGGGGAAGTGTTGGCAGCACGGGGACGGCGGTGCGAGCCGAGATGGCTTGAGCCACGACTTCAGCACATAGCACGCCGGTGCAAAGTGGCAGGTGCGGGCCGAACTGCTGCGTCGAGGCGATGGGGAAGAGCACCATGTCCACGCCGTCCTCGCGCATGGCCGTGATGGTTTCCCAGGTTTGCTCGGCCCACAGCAGCGGCTTCACGAGTTCGCCTCGTGAGCAGCGATGTAATCGTCGGCAATCTGGCGGAACTGCTCGCCGCTCAAGATTTCGTTGTGGCCGGGGTAGGCCACCCGCACCGGGAACTCGCGCAGGCGGCGCATGGACTGGACGTAAGTCGGAATGTCCGAGCAGGGCAGGAAGTCGAACAGCTCGCCCGCGTAGATGGTGTCGGCGCAGAACATCTCGCGGCTCGCTTCATCCCACAAGCACACGCCGCCCCACGAGTGGCCCGGCGTGTGAAGTACCCTCAGCCTCCGATTCCCCAGGTCAATTACCTGTCCTTCTTCCAAGAGCCCCGTCGCGGGCGCGGGCTCAACTTGCCAGCCGCGCGCCTCGAAGCCGGGCCAGGGCAGCGAATAAAAGTCCTGCGTCACCAGAACGGGATCAGCGTATGTGTTGGCCTGAGTCGGAGCCGCGACGATCTCGGCTTCGGCTTGGTGAATCCAACGCTCCTCGAACTCCCAATTGCTCCCGATGTGGTCGTAGTGCGAGTGCGAGCAGATCAGCAGAGGATTCTCGCTGAGCGGCTGCAAGTACTTGAGGAGCGAAGCCAGGCCCAGCCCCGTGTCGATCACGATGTCGCGCGATTCTCCTTTGACGAGGTAGATGTTGCAGCGGTAATCAGCGCGGTAGTGCGGCTCCGTAATGAGGAAGATGCCTGCTCCGACTTCTTCGCTCTTGAACCAGTCGCCGCGCTCGGTGAAGCGGTGGCTCATTGCGGCAAATACTCGCTGCTGAAGAGCGCCTTGACATCGGGCGCTTGCGCGATGACCTTCTGTGACACGAAGAAGCTGCTGATCTCGTTCGCCGTCTTAAAGGCTGGGCCGGGCGCAGATGCGCTTCCCATCAATCGCTTGTTGTCTTTGAGGCCATAGATCTTGACTTTGGTGAGCATGTCCTTGGCATCAGGCGGTTTGATCTCGAAGGACTTGGCGGCTTCAGCAGCGGCCTCGGCTGGGTGAGCCAAAGCGTAATCGGCGCCCTTGACGCAAGCCGCGATGAAAGCCCGCACATCAGCTGGCTTGGAATCCAGAGTCTGCTTGGAGACGGTGAACACGTCCAAGATCAAGTCCGGCGTCTGGCGCGAGCTGAAGATGACCTTGCCACCCGCTCCGGCGGCCTTCGAAAGCCAGGGCTCCCAGGTCACGGCAGCCGGAATCTTGCCCGCGATGATAGCCGCGCCCGAAGCATCGGCGTCCATGTTGGTGATCGTCACGTCCTTGTCGCTCATGCCGTTGAGCTGCAGCGCCTTGAGCAGCAAGAACTCGTTGACCTGGCCCTTGGTCGCCGCCACCGTCTTGCCCTTGAGCTGGCTTACGCTGTTGATGCCCTTCTGAGCCGCGATGCCGTCGGCTCCATCCGAAGTGTCCACGATGAAGACGTTGTGCAGCGTGTTCTCCGAAGCTTCCTTGGCCAGCAGAATCGGCGTGTCGGCTGTGGTGAAGGTGCCATCGAGCTGGCCCGAGATGAGTGGAGGCACGCCATCAGCCGGCCCCGAAAACTGCTTCAGCTGCACATCCAAGCCCGCATCTTTGAAGAAGCCTTTGTCACGCGCCATGAACACACCCGTGAGCCCAATCCACTGGTTGTAACCGACCACAAACGGCTTGCCCGAAAGCTTGGCGCCCGCGCCCGAAGCACTTGCTGACGCGCCTGGTGTTGTGTTCGAGGCATCCGAAGTACTTGCAGGTGAGTTGGAAGCGCTGTTCTGCCCGCATCCGGCCAGAGCAAGCGGGAGTAGCGCGAGCCACGAAGTTTTAAATTGCATAAGCGGTTTCCTTGCGAGGCGCGTGCTGCTGGAGCGCCTCAATCATGTCCTCGACATCCACAACAGCGCCGCTCTGCAAGTACTCCAGGGCGTTCAACGAGGCCTGAGCTGCCGCTTCGCTTGAGCCCGAGGTGCACTGTCGCACCACGCGGATGCGGTAGTCGTGCTGGTGCGCGTCGGCTCCGGTGTAATGCACACAGACATCGGTCAGGAAGCCGATCAGAATCAAAGTCTCGGCCTTGAGGCCCTTGAGCAGAATCTCCAGGTCGGTTCCGAAGAAGGCCGAGTAGCGGCGCTTGGGCACGTAGAACTCGTTCTCAAGCGGGCGCAGGTCGTCCAAGAACTGCGCGCCTGGAGCGCCTTCCAAGCAGTGGATGCCCTCGGCTCCATCCAGCTCACGCCCGAAGTCGATGAGCGAGCGGCGATGCACTTCCTGGATGAAGATCACCGGCAACTGAGCCTCCCGCGCTGCCTGGATGACGCGCCGCGACTGCTCGACGACTTCGGGCGCGCCTATCAGCTCGATGCCGCTTTGTGCTGCGGGCAGCAGGCTGTCTTTGGTGATGTCGATCACCAGCAGAGCCGCCCGAGGCGGCAGGATTTTCGTGTCTGATGCCATTTTTCTTTGTTCTTAACCTTCGCGCAGATTGCCCGCAGCGAGCTCCTGCGCTACGACAGCCTTGCCTTCTTCGTGCAGGAGGTGGTGAACCTGCTTGCGAATCTCGAAGAACTCGGGCGCATCGCGCAGCGAGTCGTCGCGATTGTCGCCAAAGGGGACGTGGATCTCGGCCTTAAAGCGTCCTGGGCGAGCCGTCATCACGAAGATGCGGTCGCTGAGGTAAACGGCTTCGTCGATGTCGTGCGTGATGAAAAGCGTGGTCGTGCGCTCCTTGCGGCGTATGTCGAGCACAAGGTCCTGCATCACGGCCCGCGTCTGGGCATCCAGAGCGCCGAAGGGCTCGTCCATCAAGAGCATTCGCGGCGAGTTGGCCAGGGCGCGCGCGATGGCCACTCGCTGGCGCATTCCTCCCGAAAGCTGCTTGGGGAAGTGGTGGTGGAAGCCGTGCAAATCCACGGCGGCCAGGAAGTGGCTCGCGCGCTTCTCGCACTCTTCGAGCGGCAGCCCGCGCATCCGCGGCCCGAACTTGACGTTCTCGCGCACCGTGAGCCAGGGAAAGAGCGTGTAGGCCTGGAAGACCATGCCGCGCTCGGCTCCGGCGTCCATGAACTCCACGTCGTCGAGGAACATCGCTCCTGCTGTGGGCTCGATCAGCCCACCAATAATGTGCAGCAAGGTGCTCTTGCCGCAGCCCGAAGGCCCGACGATCGAGACCAGTTCGCTCTTCTCGATGGAGAACGTGGCGGGCTCCAGAGCGGTGAGCATTCCCTTCTTGGTCTTGTATTCTTTGGTAACGCCTTCGACGCGCAGAATCGGTTCGGACATGGATGGTTCCCTGGCTGCAAGTACTTGGGGGCTTCAATTGCGCTGCACATCAGCCCAGGGCACCAGGCGCGGCTGCACGAACTTGAACAGCAGATCGGTGAACAAGCCGAGCAGCCCGAGCACGAAGATGCCCACGAAAATCTCTTCGGTGCGCAAGAACCGCTGCGCCTTCATGATGCGGTAGCCCAGCCCCGAATCGGTCGCGACGACTTCGGCGATCACGAGGTAAGTCCAGGCCCAGCCCAGCATAGTGCGGCAGGTGTCGAGTAGGCCGGGCACGGTCGCCGGAAGCAGCACATACAAAAGCTGCTGCTTGCGCGAAGCCCCCAGCGTGCGCGCCGCTGAGAGCAAGTCGCGCGGCACCTGGCGCGTCACGTCGGCCACGATGATGACCATCTGGAAGTAGGTGCCGATGAAGATCAGCAGCACTTTGGCGCTCTCGCCGATGCCGGCGGCCACCATCACCAGAGGAATCAAGGCCGGGACGGGAATGTAGCGGATGAAGCCGATCAAGGGCTCCTGAGCCGCTTCGACGCTTTTGTAAGCGCCGATCAAGATGCCAAGCGGGATGGCGAGAACAGCCGAGGCCAGGAAGCCGAGCCCGATGCGCGTGATGCTAATCTTGGCGTCCTCCCACAGCGAGCCCGAAGCCATCAAGCTCCAGGCCTTGAGCAAAACCGCTGCTGGCGTGGGCAGGATCAAGCGCGAGACCAGCCCGCTGTAAGACAAGGCGCACCACGCGGCCAGGACCAGGGCGAACGAAGCCACGGCTAAGAGCCAGTAAGCCGCTTGAGGAATGTCGGCTCCGATGCGCCACAGCGAAGCGCGGCGCTTGCGAATCGGCTTCGATGAGGCGGCGGCTGGAGCAAGGGAAGCCACAGACGGCGCGAGGGTTTCGAGCGAGGTGGGTGAGTTCATGGCGTGCCTCCGTGCAAGTACTTGCAGAGAAATCCTCAGCCGCGCGCGCCGCTTTGTCCCAGGTCGGCCAGCTTGCCAGGATAGGTGTAGGGTGCGGCTTTGCCCAGGCCCTTGGCGAGCGCGGCCTTGGTGAAGGAAGGGTCGATCGAAGACGCGTAGTCGGGGATTTTGTCGATCTGCTTGGCGTCCATCAGGAACTTCGAGATGCTGGGCCCTGTGTCATAGAGCGAGGTTGGGCGCGTGCTCTTGGTCATGGCGTCGAGGGCCTCGGAAGCCGAGAAGATGCGCGTGCCCTTGATGAAGTCCTTGTAGTCGCCAAGGGGCGTATCGGTGCGCTTGGCCATGATCGCCACGGCCTTGTCCGGGTTCTTGTGCCACCAGTCGATGGCGTCATACCAGGCGTCGGTGATGTTTTGCACCTCGGCCTTGCGGCTTTGGACAACATCGCTCTTCATCACCAGCAAGTCGGGGATGGCTCCGGGCAGCTTCGAGGAGTCATACACAGCGGTTGTGCCCTTCACGTCCTTCAAGATCTTGGTGCGCGAAGGCTCCCACACCACGGCGGCGTCCACCTGCTTGGACAGCATGGCCGCTGGGCAGTCCTGCACCTTGATGTTGACGAACTGCACGTCGTCTTCCTTCATGCCGTTGGCTTCCAAAGCCTTGAGCATCAGGAAGTGATCGACCGTGCCCAGCTCGGTCGCGACCTTCTTGCCCTTGAGTTCTTTAACGGACTTGATGCCGGGCTGAGCAATCATGGCGTCGTTGCCGAACGAGTTGTCGTTGACGATCACGGCCTTGAGCGGAACGCCCTGAGCTAAAGGCCCCATGGTGTCGCCCCAGGTCTGGCAGTTGGCGTCCACTTGACCTGCCGAGAGAGCGTTGAGCGAATCGGTGTAGACGGGGAACCACACCAGCTTGACGTTGGCCCCGTGCTTCTTGAAGAAGCCCTGCTGATCGGCGATGTCCCAAGCGACCCAGCCCGGCCAGTCAGAGTAGCCAATCGTAATCGGCTTCCCAGACGCGCCCGAACCCGTGGAAGCGGAAGCGACTTGAGTGGAGCCGCCTTCAGTTGAAGAGGTGGAGGCGGTGGAACTGGAAGTGGTGCTGGAATTGGAGCCGCCGCAGCCTGAGAGAGCGCCCAATGCGCTCAGGGCCAGAACAGCTAAGGTGGAACATCGCGTGAACCGCATGAAATCTCCTTGTGGCCTCGCGGTTCAAGATGTTGAAGCGCGGGCACATCGCTCACGAGAGCGTGCTAACGACCAGGAGAAGGGGGAGGCGGCAGCTAAAGCGACCGTTACCGAGGGCCACACCTTATCTCAGGTCGTGGGCCGGGATGCATCGTCGTGGGCCAGAACGCTTTGTGAGCAAAGCGTTCTGTCTTCCGTTCGGTTCCGAGCCGAGAAGACCCGCGCCTGGGCTCAAGGGCCTTGAGGCGGCGGGAACGGGTAGAGCTTGGCCGGGCTGCGTTGCGAGTTTGTTTCGCCTGAGTAAATTTTCAAAAGCCTGCGCGAGTCCGCAAGTACTTGAGCCCTGAAATCCTTTGCGCCGCGTGTTCCAGCTGCTACTCTTCTCAAAGCCCGCGCACCAGTGGGCTTGATTGGGCGCGGCTTAAGGCCCGCGCCTGGAGGCTTCTCATTTTCAACATCCTTCTGCTTTTGCTGAGCGCTGTGGGCTTCGGGGCCATGCACGCCTTTGAGCCCGATCACATGGCCGCGGTCAGCACCTTCGTGGCGCGGCGCCCCACGCCGCGCGAGGCCGTGGGCTTTGGCGTCAAGTGGGCCATCGGGCATGGGCTGAGCTTGCTGCTCATCGGCTCGGCTCTGTTTGTGCTCAAGAGGGTGCTCAACCAGCCAGCTCTGTTTTCCTCGGGCGTGCTCGATCGCATCGTGGGCCTGGTCTTAGTTGGCCTGGGCGTGCTGATGCTGCTGCAGCTGCGGCCCGGAACCATCCACCACGCGCACCAGACTCCCTTCCAGACGCCGCACATGGCCCGCGTCGAGGCCCAGCCCGCGACTGAAGCCGGCGAGGAACTGCCTCTGTTCGGCGCGCCCGGCGCGCCACCCAGCGCCCAGGCTCCGGCTTACGTCAGCGTCAAGAACAAAGATGTCTCGATCTGGATGGGCATCTTGCACGGAGCGGCTGGAACCGGGGCCTTTGTGACTCAAGCTGCCGTTGCACTCTCGAACACGAGCTACGCGATGGTCTTCGCCTACACGATGGCCTTTTCCATCGGCGTGTTGCTCTCGATGGGGTTTTACGCGGGCGCGCTGGGACGCGTTTTGAGCTGGAGCGAGAAGCGGGGCGCTCAGGTCATCCGAGGCGCTCGCCTGGTGACGGGCGTGCTGACCTGCGTGGTCGGCGTGTGCCTGATGATGGAAGTCGAGCTGCCGGGGCTGTTTGATTGGGTCAAGCGATGAGGCCGGGCGCAAGCTGTTCTTGCCGATTTCGTGTTGTGCGCGCGCGCGGTTCGCGCCATAATCATGCGCGGCTTGAAGCACTGCGAGCACAACTGCAAGTACTTGCAGTTGTGCCTGATGGTCGCGGAGATTGAATTGGAAGAGGAAGCGAAGCGATGATGCGTTCACCGGCGGATCTGGCGTGTGATGTGGTTGTAATCGGCTCCTCGAACGCCGATATGACGGTGCGTTGCCATGAGCTGCCCTACCCTGGGCAGACGATTCTGGGCGAGAACTTCGCCATCAATCCAGGCGGCAAGGGCGCGAACCAGGCCGTGGCCTCGGCCAAGCTGGGCGCCAAGACGCAGCTGGTGGCGCGCCTGGGCAACGATGTGTTCGCCGAGCACTCGATGAACTCGTTTAGCCGCGTGGGATTGGGCACCGAATTCCTCATCCGCGACGACGAGCACGCTTCGGGCGTGGCTTTGATTTTTGTAGACGACCAGGGCGAGAACCAGATCGTGGTCGCGCCCGGAGCCAACAACTTCTTGACTCCAGCTGATGTTGAGCGCGCTCTGCCCGCCATCGAGCGCGCCAAGGTCATGATTCTGCAGCTCGAAATTCCGATGGAAACCGTGCTGCACGCCGTTCGCCTGGCCGTTCGCCACGGCACGCGCGTCATCCTGAACCCGGCTCCGGCCCGTCCTCTGCCACCCGAGCTGATGCAGGCGACTGACATCCTCATCGCCAACGAAACCGAGATTTTGGTGCTCACCGGAGCCACCGAAGTCGATACCACAACCGCAGCCCAGGCCAGCCGCCCTCTGATCGCGCAGGGCGTGAATTACGTCATTACCACGCTGGGCAAAGATGGCGCGGTCATCACGAGCGGCGAGGGCGCGGCCAAGGTGCCGGGCTTCAAGATCAAGGCTGTGGACACGACGAGCGCAGGCGATACTTTCACGGGAGCCGTGGCCTGCGGCTTGGCTGAAGGCCGCGACCTGGAAGAAGTCGTGCGCTTCGCCAACGCCGCCGCTGCTCTCACAGCCACGCGCCACGGCGCCCAGATCGCCATGCCCTCGCGCGAGGAAGCGGATCGCATGGTGGAGTCGCAGTGAGCTTCTTGAGCCTTCAGCACTCAACCTCGAGCTTGAGCCGCGTCCACTCAAGCTCAAGGATCACACAAGTACTTGCAGCATCCGCTGATGGCTGAAAGCTGATCGCTCCAAAGGCTCCCAATGAAGCGCGTTTACTTTGCCACAAGCGAGGAAGAGGGCGGTGTGGGCAAGGTTAAGCCGCGCCTGGCCATCTTCGTCGAGATGAGCGGAGGGCAGGCCATCGCGCTGCTGAACAGGAAGAAGCTGGGTGAGGCGGTCAAGCGTCCCGAGCTGCTGCGCGGCTTCGAGCGAGCCACTCCCGAAGGCACCTTGCGCGTGCAGGGCTTTCCTCTGGCGCTGCCTGTGGAAGCCGCGCCTTCAGCTTCGGTTGAGGATCTGCCTTTGTTTGAGCCGCGCGGCTTCGAGCCTTACCGCGTGCGGGCCTGGATCGGCGGGCGCGAGTTGCGCGAGGTGGTGGGGCAGGCCGGGCGCGAAAACGCTCGCCTGGCCTTGATCCTACTGCTGATTATTGGGCTGAGCGAGACGGTGTGGGGCCTGAGCCTGTTTCACGTGGTGGGCTGGACGCGGCTCTTGCTTTCCGGGCCGGTATTTTTGCTGGGCGCTCTGGGCGTGTGGCGGCGCTGGAAGTGGAGCGTGAGCGCGGCTCTGATTGTGGCCATCGCCGACACGCTGATCTTCGTGGCGCACGCGTTTCGCGACAACAGTGCCTTCGCCCCGTTCTTCCTCACCATCATCGCGCGCCTGGCCTTGATCTCGACCCTGCGCAGCCTGCGTCAAAGCGGCTGGTGAACCGAGCCCCTCGAACGGCATCCCATTGAACGGCACAGCGCCACGAGTAGAGCCGTCCAGGGAGCCCAAGTACTTGCCGCAAGTACTTGCGGGGACGGCTGGGATCTTGAACTCGTTACCCTTAATCTAATCTATGATTCCTCCCTTTCACGCCACGACAATCTGCGCGGTCAGGCGCAACAACCAGACTTCTATCGCCGGAGACGGCCAGGTCACAGTCGAGACGCACATCGTCAAGGGCACGGCTCGCAAAGTCCGGCGCGTGGGAGACGGCAGCGTCATCGCGGGCTTCGCGGGCTCAGCAGCCGATGCCATCACCTTGTTCGAAAAGTTCGAGGACAAGCTGGGCGCGCATCGTGGCCAGCTGCGCCGCGCTTCGGTTGAGCTGGCCAAAGACTGGCGCACCGATCGCGTTCTGCGCCGGCTCGAAGCCCTGATGATCGTGGCAAGCCGGGACGAGATGTTCTTGATCTCGGGCAACGGCGATGTCATTGAGCCCGATGAAGGCGTCGCGGCCATTGGAAGTGGCGGCACCTTCGCGCAATCGGCAGCCACGGCCCTGATGCGCCACACCGAGATGAGCGCCAGGGAAATCGCCGAAGCGGCTCTTGGCATTGCGGCCAGCATCTGCATCTACACGAACTCGAACATCTCCGTCGAGAGCATCGAGTAGCTGAGCCGTTAATCAAGCGCGTCGCGAAGGCAACAAAGCGATCTCATCCGGCGCATCCTCTTGCTGCTGGCGAGTGCGCCGCTTGGTGTCGCGCGGCCACAGATGATGTGGGCTCAGACGTGCAGGTGAAGTGGAAGGGCGACTGGTATGACGCCAAAGTTCTGCAGGTGAATGACAACATCTTCTTCATCCACTACATCGAGGACAGCGATGATTGGGACGAGTGGGTTTAGTCAAAGCGGATTCGGCTGCCCAAATAGATCCCCTTGACCTTAGCCTTCGTTCAAGAACGGCCAGAAAATGAAGAGGCAGCGAGATTCGCTGCCTCTTTTCGCATGAGAGTGCCTGGCAAGTACTTGCCAGCGCCTGAGCGCGGCGCGGCCCAACCCTTTTAAACTGTTGAAGATGAAGATTGAAGAGATGACGCCTCGGCAAGTCGTGGCCGAGCTGGATAAGTTTATCGTCGGGCAGCACGCGGCCAAGAAAGCCGTGGCCATCGCGCTGCGCAACCGCGTGCGCCGCTCGCGCCTGCCCGAAGAGATGCGCGAGAACGTCTCGCCCAAGAACATCCTGATGATCGGGCCAACCGGAGTGGGCAAGACCGAGATAGCGCGTCGTTTGGCCGCCTTGTCCAACGCGCCGTTCATCAAGGTCGAGGCCACCAAGTTCACCGAAGTCGGCTACGTGGGCCGCGATGTGGATTCCATGGTGCGCGACTTAGTGGAGGCCTCGATCTCCCTGGTCGAGAAGGAAAAGCTGGCCTCAGTCCAGGAGCGAGCCGAAGGGCGCGTGCCCGAGCGTCTGCTGGATTTGCTGGTCGAGAAGCCTTCGCCTCCGCAGCGCGCGGGCAATCCGTTTGGCGGAATGTGGGGTCAGGGCGTGGATGAAGGGGCGTCTTCGGCTTCGTATCGCACGCAGGTCGAGCAGTCGGAGAGGCTGCGCTCGCGTATGAAGGAGAAGCTGGAGCGAGGCGAGCTCGAAGAAGCCGAGGTCGAAGTTGAGATCGAAGAGAAGCGCGCCGGAGGGCCGATGTTTATGGGGCCGGGCATGGAGGAAATGGGCGGCGACATGAGCGCCATGCTTGGCTCACTCATGCCCGGCAAGACCAAGTCGAGGCGCATGAAGGTCAAGGAAGCGCGCGGCGTCATCAAGGATCAGGAAGCGGCCAAGCTCATCGACCGCGATTCTGTTGTCTCTGAAGCCATCGAGCGCGTGCAGGAAAATGGGATTCTGTTCATCGACGAGTTGGACAAGGTCGCGGGGCGCGAAGGATCGAGCGGCCCGCAGGTCTCGCGCGAAGGCGTGCAGCGCGACATTTTGCCCATCATTGAAGGCTCGACTATCTCGACCAAGCACGGGCCGGTGCGCACCGACCACGTGCTCTTCATCGCGGCGGGAGCCTTCCACGTGGCCAAGCCCAGCGACTTGATCCCCGAGCTGCAAGGCCGCTTCCCGATCCGAGTTGAGCTGGAGCCCTTAACTGAGGACGACTTCAGGCGCATCTTGACCGAGCCTCGCCACGCCTTGCTCAAGCAATATGCCGCTCTGCTGGACGCGGACGGCGTTTCGATCAAGTGGACAGACGGCGCCATCGCCGAGATCGCGCGGCTGGCGCGCCAAGTCAATGAGTCAACCGAAGACATTGGCGCGCGGCGGCTGGCGACTGTGGTCGAGAAGCTGCTGGAAGAAGTCGCGTTCGATGCGCCGGATGTGGCGCGCGGCGAGGTCTTGATCGACGAGGAATACGTGCGCTCCAGGCTGAACGACCTGGTGCAAAACGAGGATCTGAGCCGTTACATTCTTTAGGGATGGGTAATCAGTGATGGGTGCCGGGCCGCCTGAAGAGAGGCCTGTAAGTACTTGAAGCGACGCTTCTACTCAGCACCGGCACCCATCACCTGGCATCAACAGAGGAACGATATGCGTGAGATTGCAAACGGCGTGACGTGCGTGCCCATTGGCTTCGTGAACGCTTACCTTGTGTCTGAGGGCGGGCGCTGGTTCCTGGTGGACACCGGGATTCTCAGGCAGGCCGAGAAGATTCGGCAGTGCGCCGAGGACTTGTTCGGGGCCGGAACCAAGCCCGAATTTATTGTGCTGACGCACGGCCACTTCGACCACGCGGGCAGCGCTCAGGAGCTGGCCGAGATGTGGGACGTGCCCATTTACGCGCACCGCCTGGAGCTGCCTTACCTAACAGGCCGCGACGTTTACCCTCCGTTCGACCCCACAGTGGGCGGGCCTCTGGCGTTCGTGCTGCGCTTCCTGCCGCGCGGCAAGTTCGACCTCAGCCCGCGCATCCACGATTTGAGCGAGCTGGAACAGCCGCTTTTGGGCGAGTGGCAGGTCATCGAGTCGCCGGGCCACGCGCCCGGCCACATCTCGCTGTGGCGCGACAAGGACAAGACGTTGGTTGCGGGCGATGCCTGGACCACGATCGACGTGAACACCTGGAGCGGCGCGCTGAAGGGGCCGGATGTGTATCCCACGGCTTTCACAGCCACCTGCGACTTCGATGCTGTCAAGCGCTCGATGCAAGTACTTGCGGAGTTGCGCCCCCGCGTGCTGGCCTGTGGGCACGGCGTCCCGATGGCGGGAAGCGATGTCGCGGACGAGATGCAGATGGAAGCCGATGAGTTCGTGCCGCCTGGGGGCCGCTACGAGTTCCAGCCCGCGCAAACCGATGAATATGGCGTGCTCACGCTGCCAGCCAAGCCCTTCGACTGGAAGGGCAAGCTTGGCTACTCGCTGCTGGCCTTGTGGCTGCTGCGCAAGGTCGGCAAGGCGAGGAAGAAGCGCCGAGCACGGGCTTGAGAATTTAAATGGATGCAGACGAAAGGCGGCTGCTTGTCGAGCGGAAGCTACAGGCAAACCGTCAACGGCGCGACTTGGGGACGCTGCTTCAAAGCCTCCCTGATGGCTTGGCACGCGTTCTGGAGCCTGCAGACAAGCTCTTTCGTGGTGAGGAAGACACGACTGTCCACTTCGCCTTCGCACCCGAGCTTGGTTGGCCAGAGGAAACAGATGGTCTCTACAAAGGAAGCGACCGGCCCCAGGATTACTTCTACAAGCGCTTCGGTTGGGAGCACAAGCTGATCGAGGCTCTGGATCGAGTGCCTCGGGTGCATAGCTCCAAGCCTGCCTACTTTTTCTGCCACCCGACCAACCTGGCTCTTCCTATCTTCCGCCTGCCGCTTGGGCAACTGCACGTTAACCTGAAGGCCTTCGCGTTGAACCTCACGACTCGCTTCCATATCGCCTCAGTTGATGGGCAGCAAGGCATCTACAGCTCGGATTACCTCAGCTACCTTCCAGAAGATTGGAGCCCTGAGGAAACGGTTTATGAATTGACCATCTATGGTCACGGCAAGATACGGATGTAAGGTGCGCCTTAGGATTGCTTGCAGCGCTCAGCCGTTAAACTCGGCGCGTGTTCGACTACCATCTCAACTCAGCTCAGTGGGCCTTGGCCTGCCTGGGCGCGCTCTTGATCGGCATTTCCAAGACCGGGCTGCCAGGCGTTGGCATCTTCGCGGTGGCTCTATTCGCGACGATCTTCCCGGCCCGCGAGTCTTCGGGCATTGTGTTGCCGTTTTTGATCGCGGCTGATGTGGTGGCCGTGGCTTCGTATCACGCTCACGCGCAGTGGAAGTACTTGTGGAAGCTGTTTCCCATCGCAGCTGCGGGCATTGTGCTCGGCTTCCTGACGGTGCAGCGCATCAATGGGCACGGCGTGCAAGTACTTGTTGGAGCCATCTTAGCGCTGATGGTCGTGCTGCACATCTGGCGCAAGAGGAGCAGCCAGGAAGTGCCCACGCATCCCGCTTTTGTGCTGGGCACGGGCCTGGCCGGGGGCTTCACCACGATGGTGGCCAACGCAGCAGGCCCGATCATCACGATGTTCCTGCTCGCGATGAAGCTGCCCAAGCTCAACTTCATGGGCACGGCGGCCTGGTATTTTCTGGTGCTGAACCTGTTCAAAGTCCCGTTCTCGGCTTCCAACGGGCTCATCAACGAGCGCTCGCTGCTGCTGGACGCGCCTCTGCTTGTGTTTTCCCTGGCCGGAGCGCTGTGGGGGCGCAAGCTGCTGCCCCACCTCAACCAGGAGGCCTTCGAGATTCTGTCGCTGCTCTTCACTGCCCTCTTCGCCCTCAAGATGCTGCTGTTTTGAAACGCTCAAGAGCGGGCAAGGCCTGAAGAGTAGCCGCAAGGCTTGCGGCCTGGCGCCCCTTTACAGTGAGGTAGCCTCCAGGCCCGTCCCGGATAGGGGATCGCGCCGTTCCTTCTGCGGCCACGGCTCCTCGCGCTTCCACCAGACCTCGAAGGCTCGCCTGGCTCGCGGAATTCCATCGTGGCGCCACCAGGTTTCCCAGTCGGGCTTGGTATTGCCGTCTCGCAAGATGATGTTGCTCTTAAACAGTTCCTGCTCGCCGCGTACTTCTTCCATCAAGATGAACGCACGCATGGCGTCTTGAGCTTCGTAGCTTGAGATGCGGCTCAGCACCAGGCCGACGATTCTCTCGCGAGCCGGAGCGGGAGCGGGCAGGTGCATGATGCGAATGCCCTCGCGCCCTGCGGCCTTCACCACGTAGAAGTCCGCGATGGCTATGGCCTCGGGTCGGGGCGCGTGCTGCAATCGCTCGCACAGAAAGGCGTCCACGAGCGCAGGTGTGTAGCCTCCTCCGTGTTCGACCAGACGAAGCCTGTAGCCGCGCAGGAAGGAGCCCTTGTCGCTGGCACGAGCGTAGTCCGCGCGGAAGTATCCGTAGGCGCTGAGTGTTTTTGGGTCCAGGAAGGCCAGCTCCCGCCCCGCCGCATCGAGAGCCGCCCAAGCCACTACAACAGCCAACGCCACGAGCGTCATCATCTTGCCCGAGGCCGCCAGCCCGAGCTTGAAATTCCGATTAGGCTTGAGCATCTTCGCGTCTCCAAGTACTTGAGTGCTTCAAATGCACTCGTGACCCACGCGCATCGCGCAAGCGTCGTCGTAAATCCACAGCTGAGGCGGCTCATGGGAGCGCACGCAACAGCGATGTCACAAAACATCGCGGCGCACTTCGAGTGGCAAGTTGTCGCTCTGATTCTGGACCACTTCCTCGAATTGTGGGGCCCATCCAGGCTTAGCAGGCGAAGCGAGCACGATCTTCATTACCCACGCCTTCGCACAGCCCGGCTTCCAGACTCAGCACGCGCGGCTGCCTGATTTTCCTCGTGTCAGTACTGGCGGGCACAAACGCAAAACCGCGCGCTTCAAGTACTTGTGCTTGAGGCGCGCGGCTTTGTCTGAGGCTGACAGCTCAATCAATAGCCCGAATTGGAGCACGAGCCGCAACCACCGGCTCCGGCAGGAACGGCTTCGGCGTCCTCGCCTTCCTTGGGGGTGAAGGAGGTGCCGCAGCCGCAGGTCGAGGCCGCATTGGGGTTGTCGATCTTGAAGCCTCCGCCCATCAGCGAGTCCACATAGTCCACATTAGCGCCGTCGATGTACATCGCCGAACGCGCGTCCACGATGACGTTGACGCCGTTGACCGCGAACTCCTCGTCGCCTTCCATGGGCTCTTCTTCCAGGCTCATGCCATACTGAAAGCCCGAGCAACCGCCTCCGGCCACGAAGACACGCAGGCGCGCGTCCGGCTTCTCCTGCTGATCGAGCAGGCCCTTGATCTGAACCGCAGCGGCATCCGTTAAGGTAATCATCTGATCCTCCAACACCCTCAGTTGAGGATGCAAATTGTCATTCACACGCCCAGCGCATTTTATCACGCGCACCCAAAGCCGCAACCGTTCACGATTTCTGCCGCACATCGTTCCACACCTCAAGTACTTGCAGCATCCTTGAGGTAGAGCAGTTCCTCGTCGCCCTCAAGACAACGCACCAAGAACTCCTCGAACGAAGCCACTTCCAGCTCAGCCTTGTGGTAGATAAAGGTTGTAGGAGCCAGAGCCGCTGCGTCGGGCGAGAGGCGAATCGCGTAGTGATGAGACTCGATGCTGTAATCCGCAAAGATGAAATACTGCTGAGCATCGTCACCCTGATACTCTCGATAGTTGTGCTGAGCCACGTTCTGAATACGTGCCAGAGGCCAGAACGCGATGAAGTGGTCATCGCTAGCGGAGCCTGCCATCCCGTTCAGCTCGCGCACATACTCGCGGAACAGAGGCGGCAGCGCAACGCCGTGCTTGCGCTCGAAGGCCGCGACTTCTTCCTCACTGGCGCCGCCGCTGATCTCGATGTTCTGCGCCAGCCAATGCTCGCGGAGCTGTTCCAAAAGAGCGTTCATAAAGGGTGCAAGTACTTGCTCAGCCCGCGCCGTCGCTCTAGCCGCCGACCAGAGCCGCGCGCGATTCGGGCGACAAGCGGCGCAGCGATTCCAGCACTTGAGGCAGCAGCTCAACTAAGGCATCCACTTCGGCTTCGGTGTTGCCTCGGCCCAGCGAGAAGCGCGTCCCGGCCCGAGCTAAGCCGGTTTCGAGCCCAATCGAGAGCAGCACGGGCGAAGGATCCAGCGAGCCAGCCGCGCACGCTGAGCCCGTCGAGCAGCACACTCCGGCCCGCGCGTCCAGTTCGAGAATCAGGCCCTCGCCCTCGATGCCCTCGAACGAGAAGTTGGCGATGCCGGGCACGCGCTGCGTGCGGTCGCCGTTGAGGTGCGCGCCTGAGCAGTGGAGCTCAATGCCCTCGCTCAAGCGCTCGCGAAGTACTTGCACGCGCTCTTCCTCGCCGTTTTGCAGGGCTTGAGCGGCCAGCTCAGCGGCCACGCCCAGGCCAACCAATCCGGCCACATTCTCGGTTCCGGCGCGTCGCCCCTTCTGCTGGTGCCCGCCTTCGATGAGCGCGGGGAAGCGCACGCCGCGCCGAATCCAAGTCGCGCCCGCTCCCTTTGGCCCGTAGAACTTGTGCGCCGAGCAGGTCAGCACATCACAGCCCAGCTCGTGCACGTCGATTTCGATGTGGCCCACCGTCTGGCAAGCGTCCACGTGGACAGGCACGCCGCGCTGCCTGCAAGTACTTGAGATGGCCTGGATCGGCTGCAGCGTGCCCATCTCGTTGTTGGCGTGCATGATCGAAGCGAAGATGGTATCTGGCCTGATCGCTGCGAGAAACCGCTCCGCGTCTACGATGCCGTTGCGCTCGGGCGCGACCCAGGTCACTTCAAAGCCTTGAGCTTCCAGCGTCTGCAAAGGGTGTAGCACGGCATCGTGCTCCAGCTGAGTCGAGACGATGTGCCGCCCCTGCCCGCTGCGATGCTGAGCCAAACCTTTCAAGGCGTGGTTGTTGCCCTCGGTTGCGCCCGAGGTCAGGATGATTTCAGCCGGGCGCGCGCCGAGCAGAGCCGCGATCTGTTCGCGCGCGGTTTCCACGGCGAAGCGCGCGTTCTTTCCGGCGTGGTGCAGCGAGGACGGGTTGCCGAAGTTCTCGTGCAGGAAGGGCAGCATGGCCTCAAGTACTTGAGGGTGCAGCGGCGTGGTCGCGGCGTGGTCGAAGTAGATCATCGTGGCCTTACGCTGCGCCCTCAGTTGTTCCCGCACGCTCGCGAGGCGCCACGTCTTGAGGCGTGGCTTTGCCGCTCGCGATTTCGGCCTTCAGCTCGTCCATGGTCTTGAGGGGCGCGCCCTCCGCGAACTCGCGTGCTTCCATCGAGAGCGTGGCCGCGCGCCGGGCCACGTTGCCCGCAAGTACTTGGTAGATCTTCGCGGCGTGCGAATCGGGCGCGGACAGCACAACCGGAAGCCCGGCGTCGCCCGCGCGCGTGATTTCCAGCGTGCGCGGAATCTCAGCCAGCAGAGGAATATCAAAGGCGCTTGCGACCTGCAGGCCTCCGCCCTCGCCGAAGATGTAGTGGCGCGTGCCATCGGGCGACTCGAAGTAGCTCATGTTCTCGACCACGCCCAGCAGAGGCACCTTGATCTTCATCGCCTCCATCTTGGAGAACATCCGCGCCGCGCGCATCACGTCCTCCACCGCGACGGCTTCAGGCGTGGTCACGATGATGGCTCCCGTGAGAGGCGCGCTCTGAACCAGGGTGAGCTGAACATCGCCGGTGCCGGGCGGCAGGTCGATGATGAGGTAATCCAGCTCGCCCCACTCGACCTGAGCCAGCATGAGCTGGATCATCTTGTGGATCATCGCGCCGCGCCACATAATGGGGTCCCGCTTCTCGGTCATGAAGCCGATGCTCATCAGCTTGATGCCGTGCCTTTCGATCGGGAATATTCTCTGCACGCCGCCTTCTTCTGAGCCCAGCGGACCTTCGCCCTCAGGCACTCCGAGCATGATCGGGATCGAAGGCCCGTAGATATCAGCGTCCAGAAGCCCGACCTTGGCTCCGGTCTGAGCTAAGGCCAGCGCCAGATTAACCGCTGTTGTGCTCTTGCCTACGCCGCCCTTTCCGGCTGCGACGGCGATGGCGTGCTTGATGCCTGGAATCAGGTTGCGAATCGCGGGCATGGTGCGTGTCTGCGCAGTCATGTGCACGGCCACACGCTCAACGCCGGGCAGAGCCGAAACCACATCGCGCGCGGCTTGCTGCATCTGCTCCTTGACCGGGCAAGCGGGCGTGGTCAGCTCGATGTCGAAGGCCACGTTTGGGCCGCACACGCGCAGGTTCTTGATGAAGCCGAGCTCCACAATCGAGCGGTGCAAGTCCGGGTCTTCGATGGAAGAGAGCGCGGCCAAGATGCTGTCTTTGGAAGCCAGGCCGCCTTCATCGGGCATATCGGAAAGGTCGTCGGCGAAGGTGTTGTCCATAGTAGGGAGATTCTCAGGCTTCAGATGACGCCTCAAGTACTTGCCCGTGCGCGTCCGAAGCGAAGGAATTGCTCAGAACTGATAACTCACTTCGCCACAAGCGCAGCAGAGGACGCAAGGACCTTAGCCTGAGCACGCTGGGCTTATCGGACTTGGAATCCTGAGCGCTCTGCGAGAGCAAGTCGCGGCGCGAGCGCACCAGCCACAGCGGAGTCCAGCCCGCGCGCCGGGCCGGAAGCACGTCTTTTTCCCAGTGGTCGCCGATGTAAACGCACTCCTGAGCCTGGAGCTGGGGGCACACCGAGCGCGCCATTTGCCAGGCGCGCTCGAACACAGCGGGCGAAGGCTTGGCGTCTCCGACTTCAGCCGAGGAGAGCACGAAGGCGAAGTATTTCTTGAGATCGAGCGATTCGAGAATGCGCGGCAGTTCGTAATCCCAGTTCGAGAGTACGCCCATCGAAACGCCGCGCGCGTGCAGGCTTTCGAGCACGCGACGTGCTTCGGGAAAGGCGCGGAAGTGAATCGAGTCGCCCAGCACTTCTGTGCACTTTTCGATCGAGAGCGAGAAGTCGCGGCGGGCTTCGCGCAGAGCATCGGCAAGTACTTGAGCGCACTCTTGGCGCAGGCAAAGCCAGGATTGGTGGTCGCGCGCCAGCATCGAGCGGTCGATGTAGTGCTTCATCTCGCGATGGGCGGCGCGCCGGATTTCCTCGGGCGAGAAGTGCCAGCCCGCGCGCGCGAAGTTGCGCTGCAGATGTCCGTAGAAGTCGTCCAGCTCGACCAGAGTGCCGTAAGCGTCGAAGATCAGGAAGGGGCGGGTCATGAGCCCAGTTTAGCGAGACAGTTGTCAGGAGGCGGTTGCCTCACTTGCTTCCTCGCAGCGCCAGGGCCAGCGCGCTCCACGGCCTGGGCTGAGCTGGGCTTTCCTTGAGGCCGAAGATGGCCACGCTCGGCTCGTCGGAGGGTGCCTGCCACACTTGAGCGGGCTTCATCTCCAGTCCCGCAGATGTGCCTGCGTTGATGCGCGCGTCGGGGTGCTGGCTGCCGCCTTCGTCCTTCCAAAAGTTGATGCTTAGCCGCTCGTCCTCGCGCGGGGATAGCACGCCGAAGTCCCAGCCGCTGGCATCGCGCCAGGCTCCGGCTCGCATCCAGTAGTTGGGCACATCGGGCACGGCCAACTCGTCGTCCTTGGCCTCGCCGCCGATGTTGGACGGCGTGTAGTGATAAAACGCCTTCCACGTCCAGTTGCGCCCGGAAAGGCTCTTCACGCTCACGGCTCGCGCCTCGAAGTAAGGCTGCCCGGCCTCGATTGTGATCCTGACCGTGGCCAGGAATGGCTGGGCGCTCGCCTTTTGAGCCGCTTGCGCACCGTTCGCCTTATCGACTTCGGTGATGGCTGCGGCGCTCGCAGTGGCGAAGTCCACGTCCAATTCCAGCTTGCCTGGAGACTTCAGCTTCTCGCGCACCGCGACGATTTTATCGGCTGGCGTCCACAGATTTTGCCCGTCCACAACCTGGTTCAAGAGCGGGCGATATGAGCCGAGCATCGTGCCATCGGCGGCCAGTACTTGCAGCGGGCCAAGGAGCTTCAAGGTCAGCGCACCGTTAGAAATCGTGCGCGCGCCATCAAGTACTTGCACCGAAACGCTCGCCTTTGCATTGGAAGCGAGGGCTTGAGGAGGTGAGGGCTTCCACAGGCGCGGCGCCGAGTATCGTCCGCTGTTGTGAATGCGCAGGGCGCGCCCGTTGATGGCCGTGGCCACGCGCGTCAGCTCAGGGTAAGGCTCATCGGACTCCGAGACCAGGCCGTAGTTGGAGTCTTCGGGGAAAGCCTCGGAGATGCCACCCGCGGGCTCATCGGCCCACATGAAGTAGTTCGAGCCCACCACAAACGGAGCCTTGAGCAAGGTGCCCTGCATCACGGCCCAGGCCTGCGCCTTCTGCTCCTGGTTGTCCACCCGCATTCCGGCGCCGTGCTTCGAGGGCAAGAGCTTGCCTGTGGAATCGCGCGCGTCCAGAGCTGGGAAGCTCCACTCTGTAACGGCGATGGGACGCCCGGTCAAATCCCAGGCGCGAGCCAGCGTCTTGTCCAGCTCAGGGGAGCGCAGCGAGGCCAGATCCACGCGAGGATAAATGTTCACCGTGACTACGTCGCAGGTTCGCCCCGCCCACTTCCAGGCCGCGTCCGGCGCGTCTCCGGCGAAGCGGCAGCCCCAGATCAAGTGATTCGCGTCATAGCGACGCACGGCAGCCGTCGAGACCTCAAAATACCGGCGCGCCACTTGATCCATCCAAAGGTTGAGCGCGGCCTTGGCCTGCTGCGTTGCAGGCTCGCCCAGCTCGGTTTGGGCCATGAATTCGCCCCAGCTTTTGAGGGAGCGCCCGAAGTCTTTATTGAAGGCGCTCAGGTCGTTGGCGTAAGCGTGCTCAAGTACTTGCAGCAGGGCGCGCTTGCCGTGCGAATCCGGGCCTTGTTTAGCGGCTTGGATGGCCATGCCCAGGGGCGTGTCGGACCAGCCCTTGCCCCACCATTCGAGCTCATTGTCCAGGAAGTAGCCCACGACCCAGGGATCGTCGCGGTGAGGCGCGCACAGGGCGCGGGCGCGGCGATCGCAAAAGCGAGCCCAACGCGGGTCGAACACATCGGGGAAGCCGGTCCAGGTCGTCTTCTCGACCAGAGCTGCCGCATCCGACAGCTCCCCGCCCAGGCCCAGGAACTCGAAGTGCGCCTGGTTCTGGTAGCGAACTGAGGGCGAGGAACCCGTGCCCAGCACATTGAAGTTCCACTTCTTGAGCCGTGTGCTGGCGTCCTCAGCCCACGCCTTCTCGCTCCCGAACTTGGCCGCGACCGCTCGGTGATAAGGCGCGTAGCCCAGCGATTGGCTGAAGTGAGCGTTGTAATTGACGTGATCGGTGCCAACGGACAGCGTGGCTTGCCCACGAGGATCGAAGAGCCACCACTTCCCGTTCACCTGCCCCACGCCAAAAAAGCCCGAAGCGCGGCGACGAGGCAAGTCGCGCGGCGCATCAGGCAGGCTCAGGGCGCCGAAATGCGGGAATACGGGCTTGAGCTGAGCTGCGTTGGGCTCAGCGATGGCGTGCACGTTGGAAAGAGCCGCGTCATTGAAGGCGGCTTGCAGCCCGCTGGAAGTCAATGAGGCGCGGCCTGAGCTCACAACATGAGCCTGGCCGTCTTCGCTTTGCAGAGCGCGCACGGTCTTCCAGCGCGAGGCTTCGCCTTGAGCTTGCTTCTCGAACGCTTCGCCTCGTATCACGGGCGCGCCGTTGCGCTCCTCGAAGGCAATCTCAAGCCGATACGTTTTGTTGTAATCCCAGGCGAGGGGCGGCGATTCCTCAAGTACTTGCACGCGCGTTCTGGCCTCGCTCTGCGCGTTCCAGGTGCTGTCCCACATCTCGCTCAGCTCAACGAAGCGCTGAGGTGCAACGCCAGGCTTGTCCTGCGGCGGCTGGACCAGAGCCAGGTGCCAGAAGTGCGCTTCGTCGCGCTTGAAGCCCAGGCCCACGACGCTCCAGCCTGTTGTTCCTCCGGCCTTGAGCGGCGTGACCTGAGCCGAGAACACGCCGCGATCCACGAACGGAGCCGCGCTCCAATCCAGCCAGCCGCGCCCGCTGCTCGCCAGGGTTTCGATGTGGCGCCCGGCGCCCTCGCCGCGCACATTGAAGTTGATGCTGCCCGAACTCCACGCGGGTTCGCCTTCTGATTCAGGCGCGTAGGAATCGAACGAGTCTCGTAACGTCGAAGCTTGAGCTTGAGCCGAGGTGAACAGCAGAAGAGCGGTCAAGAGGAAGGGGCGAGGATTCATAATTGTGTGCAAGGGCTGCTCAGACTTGCTGATGGCACAGCGGAAGCCTGGGTTGAGCGCCAGAAAGCAGAATGAAGCGACAACTTTCGTAGAGCTTCGAAGTGTTCCCCTCAAGCAAGGGAAGCGTAACGCGCGCGAGGCGGTGCAAATACCCTCAATGGGGGATGGAAATTAAGCCGCGATTAAATGTGGCTGAGGGTTAGGAAAAGAAGATAAACGTGTATAATGGGCGCAGCAAGTTGGGGAGGTCCTATTTTATGCATAGTTTTTCGTTACACACGAGGCCGGGGCGCCAGCAGGGTCGCCAGAAGTTGCGCGCAGCGGGTGCGTCTTGGCGCACATCCTGGTGCAAGGGCTTCACGCTGATTGAGCTTCTTGTCGTCATAGCCATCCTCGCGGCGATTTTGTTTCCCGTGTTCGGGCGGGCGCGTGAGAACGCGCGCCGTGCGAGCTGCATCAGCAACCTGAAGCAGATCGGGCTGGGCGTGATGCAGTACACGCAGGACTACGACGAGCAGTACCCTCGCTACCGCTGGCTCTACAGCTCAGGCCAGAGCTGGCACCAGGTCATCCAGCCTTACATCAAGAGCACGTAGGTGTTCATGTGCCCCTCGAACACCACCAACACCACGCCTCTGACACGCCAGGATCCTGCGCCCGCGCCTCAGCTCAACACCTCCTACGCGTGCAACTTCCACGTCTTTAAGGGCGAGTTCATTCCTGGATCGAATACTCTTTCGTTGGCCGGGCTGGACAAGAGCGCCCAGAAAATCATGGTTGGCGAGGGCGTCAGCAAGGACGATCCCGGCATCGCCAACCACGACTGGAGCAGCCTGACCAACTTCGAGAACAACAGCTTCGCCAAGCACCTGGGCACCTCCAACTACCTCTTCGCCGATGGACACGCCAAGTCGCTGCGCCCCACGGCCACCATGACCGGCATGAATATGTGGGGCACCTTCGATGACAACGGCTCCTGCGCCGCGCAAGACATCAACTGCGACGACATCTCTTCCGGCGCCCTGTCTCACCTGGCCATCCTGGACAAGAACTCTCAGTAGCCGCACCGCAGCCACAACAAAAAGCACGGAGCCAGCGCTCCGTGCTTTTTGTTTTTTGCCACAAGCCCTTGCAGCCTCAACGTGCCTTCGCCACACCCTGCGCTTCGACAACGGCGTGCCACAAGTACTTGGTCGAAATCTTCACGGGCTCGGGCGCGTGCGTCCACTGATACTCCAGCGCCTCGGTCACGACCTGGGGCGCCAGCTCGGGGTTGGGGTGGAAGCCGCCGATGCGCCACAATCCGCCCCAGCCGTTCAAGCGGTAAGCCCCGATCCAATCGCCGCTCGCGCCTCCAACCAGCGCGATGTGGCCCGCTTCCTCGCTGCTGCGGGGCAGACCTCGGTTGATGACGCTCGTGCCGCCCGCGATCTTGGCCTGCAAACCCTTGCTGAGCCACGAGCTTCCCTCGCCCTCGACACGCAGCGGCTGAGGCGCGTCCTCGATTCCGCCGCTTCCAATGGGGATGCCGAACGTGCTCAGGCCCGAATCCCCAACGTCCTGCTGCTGCCACTTTCCGTCTTCGAGCCAGGCGGCTGAGAAGAACGAGTATCCTCCGGTGGCCCACCACTGACCTCCGTGCTCGACGTAGCTCTTGATTGAGCCCAGCATCTCGCGCCACCTGTCGCGGCCCGCTTCGGGGAAGATTTCGGTGTGCGGGTTCACGATCGCGAAGTATTTGGCCGGCCCGCCCGCCAGAGCCTCAAGTACTTGAGCGGGCGTCGAGAGCACCTCGACCTGGAGCCCGAACTGCTTTGCCAGCCGCGATTGATCCAGAGCGCTCTTCCACTGCGCGGGCGTGATCTCGGACCACGGCGTGCCCAGGCCAGCCATCTCAATCAAGCCGATCTTGGGCTTGGCCTTCCACTGCTTCGGAGCCATGTTGAGTTCGCGCGGTGGCTGCACGCGGCCATTGGCGCGCGTGGGTAATGTCAGCGCGACAGCTCCAGGCTTGAGCGCGGCGCTGCTCTTCTCCTCGTCCCAGCGCAAGGACGAGGCTCCAACCGAGGCCGGAAGCTGCAGCCTGGCGCTCGATTGAGGCGCGCCATAAAACCAGACATCGAACTTCCCATCGGCTCGCCTCTGCGCGATGGAGGGCGCGCTCTTGCCATCATCGAGGGCAAGTACTTGAGGCGCGCGCGCACTCCACGAGATCGCGCCCGGCTTGAGCGCAGCCTGAACTGAGACATCGCCGAAGCGCGAGGCGATGGTGTCGCGGTTGAGATATTCCCACGACTGCAGCGGAGCGCCCATCATCCGGGCGCACACGCTCTTCTGCACGCGATCCAAGTACTTGAGCCACTCGCGTGGGCCATCCGAGCCCAGGGCTCCGGCGTCGGTGCGCAGGCTCATGTTGAAGCCCAGAGCCAGAGTCCAGGCCAAGACCTCGCGATTGGTGACGAACTGGCCCAGGTCGTGGTGGATGAAGGCGACTTTGTCGTGCGCCATGGCCTGAGCCAAGGGGAACACCTCGAAGGTGTCGGGCGCGAAGCGGTCGCGAAGCAGAGTGCTCCAGGCCGGTGCGTCCTCGGTCGGGACGGTGCCGAAGGTGAAGCCGCACATCTGCGACTCCCAGTTCACAAGATGATCCCAGCCATTCTCCGTCGAGAGCGGCACGACTTGCGAATCTTCCTGAGCTTGAGCCAGGAGCCCGGCCATGTAAGCGTGCGGGCTGGGCGAGGCCGGGTTGAAGTCCAGGCGAGGCGAGCGCGCCCCGACCTGATCCTGGAACAGAACATCGACCGGAAACTCTTGGGTGAACTGGTCGCGGATGACCTTGTTCGCGGCCCTCACTGAAGGGTGCCACAGCGTGATGCTCCAGCCATCGTTTTGCGAGTAAGACTCGTGCGTGTTCGACTTGTCCTCGTTCACCTGCAGAGGAGCACGCCCCTCGCGCAAGAAAGTCGGGCCGGGCGGATGGTCGCACCACCACGTCGGGTTGGTGTAGGGCTCAATCAGCTGCCCCGAGCGCCGCGCCTGGGCGAAGAACTGCGCCAGCTGCTCGCTTGTGCCAAAGCCCGCGTTTGGCGGCAGATGATCGGGAAGCTGCTTGTCGAAGCCGCCGTGCAAATAGTCCGCGAAGTGCAGCGCGCAGCCTGGCGGCAAGTACTTGAGGTTCGCGATCTTGGACCCGGCATCGCCCGCGTAATAGACCAGCACGGCGCGCTTGAAGCGTTCGAGCAGAGCAGGAGCCATCTTGTCGCTCAAGGTGCGCGTGATCTGGTTGTCCAAGGCGTGGCGACGCGCGTTCTCAAGCGCCGAGCCGCCAAAGAGTAGGCGCGAAATCGGCGCAGTCCAGCTTGTTCCAGGCTCAACCCAGGGCGTCCAGGCGGCTTCTAAATAAGCGCCTGCGTCGTCGCCTCCCGTGCTCCAGCGCGAGGGAACCAAGGCCAGCGCGGGATTTTGCAAAGCCTTCCAGCCCGTCTCGCGCTGGGGCTGGACGCTGTATAAAGCGCCCGAGGAGCCGTTGCCATCCAAGTGGAAGAAGTGCGCGAACGAGCCAGGATAGGGCGCGCTGTAAGAGAAGTACTTGACGGGCCGCAGCGCCTTGAAGAACGAGAAGCCTCCCGTCTCAATCCAGTGCCCTCCGCCCCGAACCCAGGCCGCGATTTGCGTGGCCACATCAAGCGGCGTCTGGTTGTCGCCCGTGGGAATCGCCTCGCCGTAAGGGTTCAAGATCGCGGCGTATTGGTGCGAACTCAGAGCGCGCTCCAGCGAAGGCAGGTCCGCGATTTCTTCCAACTTCACGGAAGAAATCGCTCTTAACTGCGCGCGCCATTGATCGACTGAGACTCCAGCGAAGTCGCCGCGCTGCGGCCCGCGCCTGAGCGAGAGCATCGCAATCCTGGGCGCGCCGCCCGCTGAAGTGCTGGCTGTCGCGTTGCCCGCGATCTTGGCTATGAGCCCGGCGATGATCGGTGCATTCCACTCGTCTGCGGTCTCCACGGTGCCACCGATGCGCCACAGCAAGCCTCCGCTGCCGCCCAGCTTGGAGCCCGACAAATATGGCCCGTTGGCGCTGTCAATCAGCACCACATCGGCCTGAGCGCGCGTCATGGGACGCACGACGCGCGCTGTTTTGCCCGCAAGTACTTGAGCCGCATCTGGGCTGAGCCACTGGCTGGCGGCTGGCGCAAGCGAAAGCGCAACGGCGGCTTCGGCCAAATCGCGTTGCACGGGCGGAGCGCCCAGGATGGCGCTGTAAGCCGAAGGCCCTGCGGTTTCCTGCTGCCACCCCGCAGCGCTGGACGCGCTCTGGCGCATGAAGAAGGCGGGCTTGAGAGCCAGGCCCGGCGCTTCGTGCACCTGAGCCGGGGTCACAAGGCGCAGCATCGACTCGGAATCGAAGCGCAGGCGAGCGGGCAAGGCGAACTCAGTCAAGGCCTGGGTCTTGGGCGAGACCTGGGCGCGCCAGTCCACGCCATCAGCGCGCTCAGTGGCCGTGACTTCCACGTCCAGCGCGGGCTGCAAGTACTTGAGCGTGAGAGTTTTGTGGTCAGCCGTTAAGCTGGAAGTGACTTCGGCGGCATCCACAGCGCGCACAACCGAAGCATCGCGCAGGCGGGCGCTCCACAAGCCAGCCGCGCCGCTCTTCCACAGCGTAGCTTTGGAAGAGGCGCCGTGCGAGGAGAGGATCGAGCCGCGAGCATCCAGCGTAAGCGACCAGTTGCGGCCCCCCAAGACGAAGTTCTCGCCACGCTTCTCGATAGCACGCGCGGGCAAGAGCAGCAGCAACGGCGATGTCAGCAGAATAAGACGCTTCATAGACAAAGATTAACCACAGATGGCCACAGAGAACCACAGAAGAGGAAGTAGCCGCCAAGTACTTGCAGCCGTGCATCTCGGAGCAGCTGTCCCTCTCTTCCCCTTCTGTGGCTCTCTGTGGCCACCTGTGGTTAATAGAAGGAGCAGTTGTGCGTTGCAAAGGAGACAGAATGCGAATCGAACAGGTTGGGGCTCAGCTGTACACGGTGCGCGATTTCATCCAGGAGCCCGCGCAGATCGCGCGCTCGCTCCAGAAAATCCGCGCCATTGGCTACCAAGCCGTGCAGGTTTCGGGCATGGGAGCCATCGAGGAGGCTGAACTGGTCAGGATGTGCGCGGGCGAAGGGCTCACGATCTGCGCCACCCACGAGCCGACCGCCAAGATTCTGGATGAGCCCGAGCGCGTGGCCGAACGGTTGCATCATCTGGGCTGCAAGTACACGGCGGTGCCCTTCCCCGGCGGGCTGGATGCCTCGTCTGTGCCCAACGTGCTCGACTTCGCGCACAGGATGGACAAAGCTGGCTCTGTTCTACACCAGGCGGGCTGCACCTTGATGTATCACAACCACGCGATGGAGTTCGTGCGCTTGAACAACAAAACCATTCTGGAGCACTTCTACGATTCAACATCGCCCGAGAACCTGGCCGGAGAGATCGACACCTACTGGGTTCAGTTCGGCGGCGGCGACCCCGTGGCCTGGTGCCGCAAGCTCAAGAACCGCCTGCCTGTCATTCACCTCAAGGACTACGCCTTCACGCCCGAGAACAAGCCGGCTTTTGCTGAGATCGGGCACGGCAACTTGAACATCCCGGCCATCATTGAGGCCGCCGAGGGCTCGGGCTGTAAGTGGTTCGTGGTCGAGCAGGACACCACGCCGGGCGACCCGTTTGACTCGTTGCGGCTGTCCTTCGAGTTCCTGAGCCAGCACTGCGTTTAGAACATGGCTCAAGCGCTGGTGATGCTTCAAGTACTTGCAACACTCTGCGGCTCCCAATCGTCGCGTTCTGGCTTGAGGGAGCAGAAGTTGGTGTATCGGTGTTTCGTTTGGGGCTAAAAGAGGAACACTTTCTATTCGCGCGTGCGAAGAGGCTGGGCGCGGGAGCACAGGGGAGAGCCGAGAGTGAGGAAGCAAGGAGCGAGCATGATTCCAACGCACGTGCGCAAGATTTGGCTGATGGCTCTCGCTCTACTGGCGCTGTGGGGCTTGTTGAGCTGGCTGACTCTGGGGCGCCTGCACGATCTGCAAGAGGCTCAGGACGGGTCGGCTCGCAACGGGGTCGCGCTGGTGCGGCTGCAGGACGGGCTCAATGCGCTGGACGACATGGAGAAGGGCAACCGTGCCTTCCTGCGCTCGGGCCGCGAGCAGGATCGCGCGCCCTTCTATGCCGGTAGGAATACTCTTTCGGCCCGTAAAAAATGGCTGGTGGCGTTCTATCGTGGAGATCATCCAGCTCAACTCAAGTTCAATGAATTCAAGGTCTCGCTCGACCGCTGGTTCGCGCTTTCCAACGCGGCCGTCGCCGCCCGGCGTGGGATCGGGGACAGCCCCAGCCGAGCTCAGTTGAGGGACTTGAGCGAGGGCGAGGCTCAGCGTGCCCGCGTTCTCGAAGGCGTGCGCAAGATTCTGCGCCAGCTCAGCGCGGGCTTGCAAGTGCGTGTGCAGAATTCCCAAGGTCAGCAGGGCGCGGTGCAGTCGATGATCCAGGCGGTCATTGGCTTTGGATTCTTCGGCATCGCGGGGTTGTCTTATCTGCTGGCGCGGCAGTCTCACAAGATCAACGAGTCCAACGAATCGGTGCGCCGCGAGGTCGAGAGCCGCAGGCGAGCCGAGCGCGAGCGCCAGATCCTGGCCAGCCACAACGAGCAGATCCTCAACTCAACCACCGAGGGCATTGTGGGGCTCAACGTCAAGGGCCGCATCACCTTCGCCAACCCAGCCGCAGCCGGGATGCTGGGCTGGGAAGTGGCTGAGCTGATGGGCAAATCGTGGCACGACATGGCGCAACACTCGCGTGGCGACAACAGCCGGCTGGACAAGGATGCTTCGCCTGTGATGTCTACTTTGCGCGACGCCAGCCCGCGCCGCATCTCGGATGATGTGTTCTGGAAGCGCACGGGCCGCACCTTCCCCGTCGAATACGCCGTGTCGCCACTCTATGAGCTGTCCTCGCGCGAGAACGAGGAAAAGCAGCTTTCGGGCGCCACTCTTACCTTCCGCGACATCACCGAGCGCAAGAGGAGCGAGATCGCGCTGCTGCGCCTGGCCTCGGTGGTCGAGTCGAGCAAGGACGCGATTTTGAGCCATCTTCTGGACGGCACGATCGTCTCGTGCAACGCTTCGGCGGTCAAGATGTATGGCTACTCGGCGCGCGAGATGGAGGGCAAGGCGCTTTCGGTTCTGCTGCCGCCCTCGCGTGCGGACGAGGCTATGCTGCTGGTCGAGCACATCTCGCGCGGCGAGCGCATCGAGCCCTACCAGACCACGCTGGTGACCAGAGGCGGCGAGCGTGTCGATGTGGCCATCACGTTCTATCCCGTGCTGGATGCGCGCGGCAATATTATGGGCGCGTCTTCCAATGCGCGCCCCATACGCCGTGCCGCGCCCGGAACGCCGGGCAGCCTGCCCACCTTCGAGGCGTTGCGCGTCGCCCAACCCGCCAATGGAGCAGCCGGAAATTCGCGCCAGGAAGCAGTAGGCAGTCGCCAGTAGGCAGTCAAAAACACGTAGAGCGGCAAGTGCTTCGAGCAAGTACTTGCCGCTTTCTGCTGCTTGTTTCTACTGCCTGTGGCGCTGACCTCTCAAGTACTTGAGGAAAGTAATTGCCCATGAACCTCGCGCCGCGCCTCGCGCCCGACAAGCGCTTTCTGCAAAAGCCGGATGGCCCGCCCTTTTTCTACCTCGCCGACACCGCCTGGTGCTTGTTCCACCGCCTGAACCAGGCCGATGCCGAGCACTATTTGCAAACGCGCGCCGCTCAGGGCTTCACCGTGATTCAGGCTGTGGCTTTGGCCGAGCACGGCGGGCTGCACCAGCCTAACGCCAACGGCGACTTCGCGCTCAAGCGCGTGGACGACTCGTTCGACCCTCTGCAGCCCAACGAGAAGTACTTCGCGCACATGGACTGGATCATCGAGCGTGCGGCTCGGCTGGGTCTGGTCACGGCGCTCTTGCCGACCTGGGGCGACAAGTGGAACAAGGCCTGGGGCGAAGGCCCCGAGATCTTCACGCCCCAGAATGCTCGCGCCTTCGGGCGCTGGATGGGAGCGCGCTACAAGAATCAGCCCCTCATCTGGGTGCTGGGCGGCGACCGTGGCGTTGACAGCGAGCGGCACCGGCAGGTCATCGAGGCGATGGCGAGCGGGCTGCGTGAAGGTGACGGCGGAAGCCACCTGCAAACCTTCCACCCTATGGGCGGGCATGGCTCGACCGAGTATTTCAAGAACGCGCCGTGGATCGACTTCCACATGAGGCAGACCGGGCACGCGCGCCTGAGCGAGAACTGGAAGCCCATCGGCGAGGATTACGCCGCTCAAGCTAAGCCAATCGTGGATGCCGAGCCTGGTTACGAAGACCATCCCGCGAGCTTGAACCTGGATAACGGGCGCCTCGACGCTTATGATACGCGCCGCTTCGCCTACTGGTCTCTGTTCGCCGGGGCGTGCGGCCACACTTACGGCTGCCAGGATGTGTGGGGGTTTTATGAGCCCAGGCGAAGCGAGCCGCACCGCGCTCCCATCAACGGTACCTATACGCCCTGGCGCGCGGCCCTGCAGCTTCCAGGCGCCTGGCAGATGCGTCACGCGCGCGCCCTGCTCGAATCGCGCCCCTTCTTCAACCGCATCCCCGACCAGAGCTTAATCAAAGGCGAAGCGGGCGAAGGCATCGAGCACGCGCAGGCCACGCGCGCCCAGAATGGCTCCTTCGCCATGATCTACCTGGCCTCGGCTCGTGAAATTAAAGTGGACACTTCCAGACTCAGCGGAGACAGGCTGCGCGCCTGGTGGATGAGTCCGCGCACCGGCGTCTGCGAGCTGATCGGTGACTTCGAGCGCTCCAGCGAGATGAAGTGGACGCCTCCCATCGTGGGGCGCGGCCTGGACTGGGTTCTGGTTCTGGACGATGCCTCGCGCCACTTTCCCGCTCCGGGCGCCGCGTGGCGCGAACGTGGCCCAAGTACTTGAGCGCCCGCGCGAGCTTTAGACAAAAGGCTCGCCAGCATCGTAAGGCTCGAAGGGCGTGAACGGCTCGCCTGGAGTGCTGGCAGAAGGGGGAAGGTTGGGCCGCAGCGAATCGCGCACGGTTTCTCTGGCGAGGAGGCGATGGCGGGCTGCGCTCCAGTTCTGGCCCTGGCTTTTCCACAGGTCGAGCAGCATCTCCTCGCAAAAGCGCGCCTCGTCGTCATCGGCGAAGCATTCGCGCGCGAAGTAGCAGCCTGGAATCGTGAAGTTCGACAGCAAGCGCCAGAACACGAACAGGTCGCCCCCGCGCAGGCCCAGGCGCTTGAACTCGCTCCAGCGCTTCTCGACGCTCAGGCGAGGCGTACTGCCGCGCACGCCCCACTCGAAGATGCTGAGGCTGCTGGCGTGCTCGGAGGTGTGCAGGATCAGGGTTCCGGCCAGAACGGGCAGCGCAATGGGCCAGCTCAAGGCCAGCGCCAGGCCCATCACCGGCTCCTGCAGCCCGAAGCGGCACTCGCAGCGCATCCGCGCCACCCACGAGGAACTGTAGCGCAAGACAAAGCTCTCGGACGCTTCGTCCCACTCGATGCGGCCCGAGAGTGGGCGCGCTTCCTCGGGCTCAGGCCCATCTCCGGGCTCAGGTGTGGACTTCATCATCGCTTCATCAGTACCCGAAACCTCGGGCACGCCCGCAAGTACTTAGAGCCAATACTTGTGCGGCCCCGTTGCTTAAAATCACGCTATGAACACGCTTCTTTACTCCGATTGGAACCACGTCGAGATCGCGCCTCAGCTCGAGCCTGTCGTCGCGCCCGATGAAGTTTTGCTGCGCGTCTCGGCTTGCGGCCTGTGCGGAAGCGAGCTCGAAGCCTTCAAGAACCGCTCACCCCGCCGTGTGCCTCCGCTGGTTCTGGGCCACGAGTTCTGCGGGCAGATCGAAGCTGTCGGCTCACAAGTACTTGACTGGCAGCCGGGCCAGAAAGCCGTGTCCAATTCGCTGGTCGCCTGCCTGCAATGCGCTCCGTGCCAGCGCGGCGACACGCATTTGTGCGAGCGCCGCCAGATCTTCGGCATGAACCGGCCCGGAGCCTTCGCGCCCTTAGTCAACGTACCCGCGCGCTGCCTCATTTCGTGGCCCGACTCGCTTCCGGCAGCAGCGGCCTGCTTAGCCGAACCCTTAGCTAATGGTGTTCACGTGGCGCACTTGCTCGAACGCTGGAGCGCGGGCCGCCAGATCGAGAAGGCCGTTGTCTTCGGCGCTGGGCCGATTGGCTTGATGTGCCTGCAAACTTTGCGCGTGATGCTCGGTGCTCAAGTCGGCGTGGTTGATCTCTCGCCCGAACGATTAGATGTGGCGCTCAAGCTGGGCGCTGCCCACGCTTGCAACTCGCGCGAGCAAGGCGCCGTGGAGTGGGCCAAGGCGTGGACGCAGGGCGAAGGCGTCGATGCCTGCGTGGACGCGGCGGGCGTTGGAGCCACCAAATCGGCTTCGTTGAAGTCGGTGCGTGCGGGAGGCGCGTGCGTGTGGATCGGGCTGGGGCAAAACGAAGTCACACTCGAAACCTTTGGCATCACGCTGCCCGAAGTCGCTGTGCTCGGCTCCTACGCCTCGACTCAAGATGAGATGGCGCAGGCCGTTGAGCTGATGCGCTCGGGAGCTGTCGATGCCCTGTCGTGGGCGCAAGTATTCCCCCTGGAAGAAGGCGTCCAAGCGTTCGAGCGAATGCTGAAGGCTCAGGGCAGCGACATCAAGGCCGTGATTATGCCTAACAGTTAGCTGATGCTCATAGCTTGTTCCTGGGCGAGAGCAAGTAGCCTCGCGCTTTACCTCTTCCACGAGCGCGCGAACCCCTTGAGCCCGATCTTCTCCGTTGGAATCGGCTCGAAGCCAAGCCCCAGCGCGGGCGAGCCTGGCTTGAGCCTGTAGTCATCGTGAGCCGAGTCCACGAACAGCGGATTGGCGATGACGGAGTGCGCATCGTAGCCCGCGGCCTGCCACTTGGCCCAGCTTCCCAGCGGCGTCATGTCGCCCTGCAAGTACTTGGGGGCGTCGCCTTGCGGGCGCCAGATCAGATTGCTGTCGCTCAGAGCCAGCACTTGCGGATTCCAGGTTCCGGTGTGCATGAACAGGTTGGCGCTCGGCGAGTTGAAGACGATAATGTTGCGCCTGAAGATGTTGTTCTGCATGAACTCGTCGCGCACCTGATACCGCATCTCGTGCACGGCTCCGTTGATGAAGATGTTGTTCTCGAACACGTTGTTCTTGCCGCCGTGGATGCAGCCTCCGCCCCACTCGAAGCGCGCCACGATGTTGCCTCGCACCGTCGTCCCACTCGAATAGTCGTCCAAGTAAATGCCCCAGGTCATAAAGGGCGACAGGATGCGCCCGTTTTCATCGGCCTTGAGCCCGACGACATCGAGGATGCGGTTGTATTGGATGACGTTGCCCGAGTCTGCTTTGTCGCGGCCCAGGGTTTCGATGGCTCCTGTGTCGTTGGTTTCCAGGTTGGTCTGGAGGATGTCGTTGAACTCGGCTGTGTTGCGGTGCGAGGCCCGGCTCAGGTCGTAGGACTTGAACGAGATGGCGTAGCGCGGCAGCCTCTCGAAGCGGTTGTGCGCGATGCGCGTTCCTGAAGCCGTGGTGCAATACACGCCCGCGACGTGCTTCCACAGCGCGCCCAGGTCGTGCATCCAGTTGCCCGACACTTCGTTGTCCGTAGGCTGATCCGCAGTTGAGCCGCTCAAGAGCACGCCGCCTTCGCCCACAGGCCCGACTTCGTTGCCCACGAACGCGTTGCGCGAGGCGCCCTGGGTCATCTTGAGCGCGTAGCCGCCCAGGAAGCGGAAGCGGCAGCCTTCGATTGAGCACCCTTGAGCTCCGCTCATCCAGATGGCCGCGTCGTCGGGCTCATACACGTCCGCGACCTCGCGCGCTGTTGTGCTGTCCTCGAACTCCAGGCCGCGAATCGAGATGTTGCTCGCGCGCCTCAGCTCGATCAGATGATCCAGAACAGGCGCCACCACGCTCCCCTTCTCGGCCCCGGCTTTGTCGGGACGCCAGGTCAGGGTGTGCTGCTTCGAGCTGAAGAACCACTCGGAGGGCGCGTCCAGCTCCTCGCGCACATTCGAGATGAAGTAGCGGTTGCCGGGCCTGATTTCCTGCGAAGCGTTGCGGCCAGGCTCCACAAGTACTTGACGGCGGCTCTGGTCGATCTTCTGGATGGGCAAGATCGAGGAGACCCAGCCCCAGGCCGGGAAGATATTGACCTCGGCTCCCTCCAGATCGGTGTAGCGGTGCACATCGCCCGCCTTGAACTCGAAGCTGGTCGCTGCTCCGGGCACCTCGGCCCAGCTCACGACGCCTTCCTTGGACTGCTTGGCGCTGAACTTCTCGGCCTGCACCTCAATTACGGGCGAAGGCTCCAGGCGCGCTACGTGAGTGCTGGTGCCGGGGTTGGGCGGAGGCGTCCAATTGGAATCCAAGGCCAGGGCAAAGGCATCCAGGTTCAGCCCTCCGCCCTTGAGGTTGGTCCAGCGCAAGGTGTGAGGCCCGGCTTCGAGATGCAGCGTTCCACCACGGCTCCAGGCCTTGCGATCCCAATCGCCGGTGTCATCGAGCCCCTCAAGTACTTGAGGCGGCCCGCCATCGACTTGCATCTGCGTGCGCCCGCTCATCGAAGCGTTGCCAAAGGGCGCGTTGAAGGCGGCGTAATACGTCCACAGCGAGTAATCGCCCGAGGTAGGCACGCTGATCTTCCACTCGAACCAGTCGCCAGCCGTGTGAATCGAGCCCAGCCCGCCGCCGAAGAGCCCTGGCCGCTCAGACGGCGAAGCCACAAAGCTCCAGCCGCCCTTGATCGGGTTCCTGGGGTCGAAGTTGGGGAAGCGGGCCGGGATCTGCCAGCGCGCCGCGTCCCCATCGCCGGCACGAACGCGGCGGAAATACCAGTTGGCGGGCGCATCGGGGATTTTGGCCTCGAAGTTGGGGCCGGATTTCTTCCAGCCCGTGATGAGCCGCCCGCCCGAGAGAACCGGCTTCTCGCCCGCAAAGGCGCTGATTTCCAGGTTGGAGTCACCCGCTTCGAGCACCAGAGGCTGGGTTAAGAAGTGCGTCCCGCCGCGCAAGAGAATGCGCTTTGGCCCAGCGGACCTCAGCAAGCGGAATCTCCCGACGGCGCCCCATAGCGTCTTGAGAGGGCCATCGGTTTTTGCGGCGTTGGGAGCGGCTAAGCGCCCGCTCCAGGCATCGCGGCCCGTGGGCGAGACGTAGAGCGTCGAGGCCGAGGCGGGAAGCGGAGCCACCAACAGAGCGAGCACAAGAGCACGAGAGACCATGCCTTTAACTTACCTGGACTCAGGTGTTTTCGCTCAGCGCCCGCGCTTGTCTTTGGCTACTCTTCGGCTCGGGGCGCGGCTGCAAGTACTTGGGGCGAGCTCTGGCCTCCGGCTCGGGCGTGGACTTGCTTTTCGTGGGCGGCCAGGTCTTGCTCTTCGCGCATCTCGCGGCCCAGGAAGTAGTTGAGCGCGGTGCGAATCACCGCGATGGCTCCCAGTTTGGCGATGGCGTCCGTGGAGGGCGCGACGGTTGTCGAGAGGATGTCGGCTCCCAACTGGAACTCCAGGGCCAAAGCTAAGTAGCGGGCCAGCACCAGCCGGATGGCATTGAAGTCGGCGCTCTGACGCGCGAGCAGAGCACGTATGCACTGCGCCAGCGCGATCAGCACGCCGACCACAACAACAGACGCGCCCACAATCTCGACGCCCAGCCGCAGCCAACTCACCGCCACCTGCACCATGGGCTCAATCGAAGGCCCAGCGATTTCCTTGGCAGTTCCGCTCACGGCTGCTTTAGTGTCCATTCGCTCTAAAATCCACCCCGCAAGTACTTGAGAGCAGCCTTAGTGCGCCCCGCCCGCTCCAGCGCCGGCCTTGACTTTCTTGAAGCCCAGCAGCAGAGGGAACGAGACCACGAACACCATCGCGAGCAAGAAATACACCTTCTCGAAGGCAATCAGCAGAGCCTGGCCCTGGACAATGCGATCCATCATCGCCATCGCGCGCTGCTGGGCCACAGCCGCCGTGTCGCCTGTGCTCTGCAAATAGCTTGTCATCGCCGCAAACCTCTGCTGGAACACGGGGTTGAACGGGTTGATGTGCTCGACCAAGGCCGCCCGGCTCTGCTGTGAGTAGTGGTCGATCAAAGTAGACGAAGCCGCGATGCCAACCGAGCCGCCCAGCTGACGCATCAGGTTGAACAGCCCGGCTCCAGCGGGAACTTCCTGCGGCTGCAGCGAGCCCAGAGTGGCCGTCGCGGTCGGGACGACGAGCATCCCCAGCCCGGCTCCCGCGATAATCATCGGCCAGATCATCTGGTCAGGGCCGCTCTGCAGCGTGATCGAGTGCATATACAGCATCGAGGAAATGAAGAAGAAGCAGCCCAGCCCAATCAAGAGCCGAGGCTGAATCCCCGAAGCCAGCCGCACCGTAATCATGGTGATGCAGGCTGTTGTCAGGCCGCGCGGGATGAGCATCATGCCCGTTTCCTGAGCCGTGTAACCGCGCAGGCTCTGCATAAACACGGGGAAGATGAACACGCTGGCGTACAGGCCCGTTCCCACCGCGAAGTTGAAGGCCCAGCCCGAGGCAAAGGCTCGGTTCTTGAGAATCCTCAAGTTCACAGCCGGAAAAGGATGATGCCACTCCCACCACACGAAGCCGCCCAGCGACAGTGCCGCCAACAAGGAAAGCCCCGAGATCAGCGGCGACTCGAACCAGCTTTCGCGATTGCCCTTTTCCAGAACGGTTTGCAGCGAGGCGAGGCCAACGGCCAGGAGGCCGATGCCCAGGAGGTCGATGCCGCCGGGCGATTTCTGGTTTGGGTTGTCCTTGAGGAAAGTCAGCACCAAGATGACGCCCAGGATGCCCAGAGGAATGTTGACGAAGAAGGCCCAGGGCCATGAGTATTGATCGGTGATGTAGCCGCCGATCGTTGGGCCTGTGGTGGGAGCCACCATGATGGCCAGGCCGAAGATGCCCTGCACCATGTTCACTTGCTTGGGCGGGAAAATCGAGATCAAGGTGGCCTGAGCGGTGGAGATGAGGGCGGCTCCTCCTGCGCCCTGCATAATGCGCCAGAAAACCAGGCCCCACAGAGAGGCCGAGAAGCCGCACATCATAGAAGCGAAGGTGAAGAAGGCCATCGAAGCCGCCAGGTATTTGCGCCTCCCGAAGCGGCCCGAAAGGTAGCCTGTGAGCGGCAGGATCACCACGTTGGCCACGATGTAGCCTGTGGAAACCCAGCCGATTTCATCCAGCGTCGCGCCCAGGTTGCCTTGCATCTGCGGGATAGCTGTCGAGACGATGGTGGTGTCAAGGATTTCCAGAATCGCGCCCAGAACCACGGCGGCGAGCACGATCCAGCGGGTCAGGGGCGTGTAGTTTTCGTAATCGGCTTTAGGTGGGTTCGGGTTCATGGTGCTGGATTCAAGAAGCGGTTTGGTGGCAGGCTCAGCCTTTCCAATGGCTGAGCCTGAGCTTCCGCTGCAAGTACTTGCAGCTCACTTCGTCTCAACGATGGGCAGGGCGCTCATGCCCGCGCGCAAGAGTTCCAGACCCTTCTGTCCGGGGTCGAAGGTGATCTTAACCGGGACGCGCTGCACGACCTTGGTGAAGTTGCCCGTGGCGTTCTCGGGCGGCAAGAGCGAGAAGATCGAGCCCGTGCCCGCAGACACGCTCTGCACGTGGCCCTTGAGGTGAGCATCGGGCAGCGAGTCGACCTCGATGTCGACCTTCTCGCCTTCGCGCACGGTGCCCATCTGCGTTTCCTTGAAGTTGGCCACAACCCACACGTTGTTCGAGGGCACCAGAGCCATAATCGCCTGCCCCATGCCAACCTGCTGCCCAACTTGGCCGCTGCGCTTGGAGACGGTGCCGTCCACAGAAGCCACCAATCGCGTGCGCCCCAGGTCGATGAGCGCCGAGTTCAAGGCCGCTCGCGCCTGGTTGGTGCGAGCCTGAGCGCTCTTGTAGTTGGCCACGGCGACCGCGAGTTGCTCGCCCTGGGTGTCGGCTCCCGCGACTTGGCCCTGAGCCTGGGCCTGCTTGCCCCTTGCCACGCCCACGTTCTGCTCGGCGCCTCCGACCTGGGCCTGGGCCTGCTCCACGGCGGCTCGCGCCTGAGACACGGCGTCTTCAGCAGCCGCGAGCTTGGCCTGGTTCGCCGTGATGCCGCCCTGAGCCTCGCGCACGGCTTCGCGCGCGGCCTCGACCTGGGTTTGCGCGGCGTTGATGTTCGGCCCGCTCTCGGCGTTGGAAGAGCGCGCCACGCCCACGTTGGCCACAGCCGCCTGAACCTGAGCCTGGGCCGCGCGCACGCCCTCGCGGGCCGACTCGACATCGGATTGGCGCGAGGCCACATCCGAGCGGCGCGACAAGACGTTGGCGTCGGCCTGCGCCTGCACATCGCGCGCGGCCTGCACTGCGGCCTGCGCCTGATCCACATTCGCCGAAGCCGTCTTCTGCTCGGCCACAGCCGCGTCCAGAACCGAGCGCGCCACGGCTCCTCCTGTGTACAATTTTTGCGCCCGCTCCAGATCGCGGTCCGCTTGCTCCCGGCGAGCCTGGAACGAGGCGACCTGAGCTTCAGCTGCCCGCACCTGCGAGGCGGCCGCAAGTACTTGGGCCTGGGCTGTTGTGACCTGAGCCCGCGCCGAAGCCTCCTGCGACTGAGCCGCCTTGACAGCCTGGTTCGCGCGCGCCTGAGCCGCCCGTGCCGCAGACACATTGGCCTGCACGCCGCCGATGTTCGCGCCCACCGTGGCCGCTCGTGCCCTCGCCTGCGCGACTTGAGCCTGGGCGGAGGCGATGTTGCGCTGAGCCCTATCGCGCGTGGCGATGGCCGTCTGCAGCGCGGCTGCCGCGGCTCGCGCCTGATCCTGAGCCGAGGCGATGCCGGTGCGCGCGCTGGTCACGCCGGCTTGCGCGCGCGTGACATCGCTTTGCGCCGCTCCAATGCCCGACTGAGCCTGCTCCAGCCCGCCACGAGCCGCCTGCAGCTGCGAGGCCGTGGTGCGCGAAAGCAGCTTGACGTTTTGCAAGGCCGAGTTCTCGCCGGCCTGGGCCACGGCCAGAGCCGCGCGCGCGTTCTCAACGGCCACGCGGAAGGTCGCGTCATCCAGAGTGGCCATCAGCTGCCCAGGATGCACGTGCTCGTTGTCCGTGACCAGAACCCGCTCGATGCGCCCAGGAACCTGGGGCGTCACCTGAATCACATCCGAAGTCAGGTAAGCGTCGTCCGTCGAGACGTGCCACTGGCCCCAGCGCCACGCCGAAACTCCCTTGGCCACGCCCAGCAAAGCCAGCACGCCCACCACCGCGAAGATCACGGGCTTGCGGTTGGCTTCCTTCTTCTTTTTGGGCACCAGAACCTTGCCGCCAGTGGCTCCGTTGCCCGCGCCCGCGGGCGTGCCATTAGCCACTACGTTTGGAGCAGCAGAAGGCGCGGATGAGCCATTAGCCTCTTCCGCCTGGCGCGCCTGGGTTGGGCTCACCGTACTGTGTCCATCGAAGGGCGTGCGCGCTGCTCCTGACGCTGCTCCTGACGGTGCGCCGGGTGCGTTGCTGTGCCCATCGCCAGCGGGCGAGTTCGCGGGCTCCAGGTTCGCGCGGGGTGTTGTGTCGTCGACCTTCATACTGTCTCCTTGGCTGCTTCTCCTGCAAGTACTTGTGGCACAGAAGCGTGCTTGGGCGTCCACGCCTCATCGTTGAGCGCGTCCAGTCCGAGCGCGACCTTGCCCAGTAATGTCACGAGCTGCTTGCGCTCGCGCTCGCTCAGGTGCGCCATCAAACCAGCGGTGCGCGCGTAGTGATCGGGCAAAATCTCGCTCAAATAGCGGCGCCCCGCATCCGTCAGGTGAATCGAAAGCGCACGACGATCTCCGCCGAAAGCGCGCCTCTCGGTCAGGCCATCTCTTTCCAGCCCGTCCAGCAAACCCGTCACGCTGGCCCGAGTCACGCCCAGCGAAGCCGCGATCTGCGAAGGCGTCAGCTTCTCCTGCATCGTGCTCCAGCGATCCATCAGCATCAATGCGATGAAGCGGCTCTGCGACAGCCCACGCCGCTCCAGATGCGAACCGAACCCGTCCAGAACATCCGAAGCCACACGCATTAAGCTCAAGGTCGCTTCCACAGCACCCGCGTCCAACTCAGGGTAACGCTGCGCTCGCTGCCTCAAACACTCGTAACGCGGCAGGTCCCGCAGCAAAAATGTCTCGCCCATCTTGTCCTCCGCTCCGCTTAATCCGTTCAACCCTTCGGAGGGTTGATAATTAAGTCACCTAACTACTATAGCGCAGCAAAGGAGCGTTGCAAGTACTTGCAGCGCTCCTTTGCTGGCTTATTGCTGCGGTCTCTTCTTAGCGCCGCACGAAGTACAGCGGCTCGATGCCGATCGAAAGGCTTCTGGCGGCTACTGGATTGCCCCACAGGTCGAGGGCTTGCATTCTGTTGGGCACGTTCAGGATGTGATTCTGGCCGTCGTAGCTCCACAGCACCTGAACTCCGTTGGCGAAGGTGTAACGATCCACGCCCGGCGTGGGCTCGTCGCGCGTGGGCCTTCCGGTTCCATCAACCAGAGAAGCCAGAACAGCGCGGGCACCTAAGATGGGCTTGATGGCGTCGCCGACTTCCGTGACGCGTGTTTCGGTTCCGCCCATGGGCGTGTCGGTGTGCATGGCATAGAGGAAGAACTTCTGCACGCCGGCGCCCATCATGGCGACATCGTAGCGCACCATGTAAGCGCCCTGAGCCGAGGGCGCCATGCCTCCCGTGATGGGCGCGTACCACGAGCCCAGCGCGAAGACGCCACCTTCGGTGTTCCACAGCGGCTTGGCTCCTCCGTTCTGAGCCATGAGTTCGTTGAAGGTACGGGCGCGCTGCATCGGGATGGAGTTGGGGCTCCCGAACAGAGCATCGTTGTATTCGTGGAAGGACATGGCTTCAAAAGCAGAAGTGCCCGCCTTGGCCAACACGGGTGCGGTCCAGGCGGCATCGCTTCCCGCGTAGGTGTCCACGCCGATCAGCGTTCCGTTGGGGTTGGCAGCTTTAAGAGCGCGGTGGGCGCGAGCCATCAGCTCGGCGTACAGCTCGGGCTTGCCGCCAGCGGCCAGGAACCAGTTGCCCCACGGCTCATTCCACACTTCCCATGTGTCGATGCGACCTTTGAAGTGCCCGGCCACAGCTGAGCAGTAGCGACTCCAAGCATCGAGGGCACCGGGAGCGTCCGGGATGTGCCAGATGCCCCAGTAGCCTTCGCGCGGCGTAGTGGAGGCCCAGCGCGGCGCTCCGTCCATCATGCCCAGCACTTGCATCCCATTACGCCGCGCGATGTCCACGCCCTCATCGAAGAATTTGTAAGTGCCGGGCTGAGGCTCAACCACGGCCCACTTGCCGACCATGCTGGTGTCGTGCAGCCGCGTCCAACGCACTCCCAGAGCGAGCCCGATGCGCACGTATCGCTCCGAAAGCGGAACGTGCATCCCAAAGTAAGACTTCTCAGGCGCCAGCACTTTAGGACGCGGCAGGCGAGCCCAGATCAGCTCAACAGGGCTCGAAAGCGCTTTGCCATCGCCTGCAAGTACTTGAGCGCGCAGCTTCCACATCCCGCGCCGATTTTCCATTTTGGGCAGCGGAAACGAAGCGGCGGGCAAGGCCAGCGACGGCAGCGAGACGACGTGGCCATTCAAATCTTCAATCGAGCGTGCCAGCCGCACGTTGCGCACACCTTCACGAGCGCCCGGCTGGGCCACGCTCACAAGTACTTGCGCCTCGGCTTTGTCGAAGACCACGTGGCCCGGAGCATCCAGATCCAGCGTCATCTCAACAGGCGCGGACGGAGCGTAAGTAGTGGAAGAAGGCGCGCCTTCTTCGAGCGAAGCGCCGTCGATCCACAGCGTGGTCGCGGTGGCCTGATCGGGAACTGAGATGCGCAGCTGAGTCCAGCGGCGAAAGGGCAAGGTGCCGCTCAGCGTGAAGCGCTGCCACTGGGTTCCGGCCTGCACATCGGCGTACAGCTCGGTGTTTTCCAAGTGCAGCTGAACCGGCGTGTTCGGGCGCGCGGCCTTGAGCCACACGCTGGCGGTGTGAGGCCGCGCGTAGTTGGGCTGAGCGATGGGCGAGTCCACAGCCACATTGGCTCCGGCTGGAATATCCAGGCGCAGGCTCTGCTTGCCTACGGCGGCTGTCGTGGCGTCGAGCTTGGGGCGCGGATCGCGCGGCTGAAAGCCCTGGTCGCCCTCGAAGCGAGCGCTCCAGCCAAAGGGCAGGCGAGCCGTCTCGAAGGAGCCGTTCGACAGTTGGTTGCCGATAATCGGCGCGCTCTGTGAGGCCGCATCCGTGACATCAACTAAAGCGGCGTCATCGACCCAGAAGGTCTCGGGCTCAACCGAGCGGATCATCAGGAAGGCCTCGGCATCATCCGAAGCCGGAGCCAGCACATCGACTTCCTTCCACTCGGCGGCCAGAGCAATGGTTTGCGAAGCGTATTCGGTGTAGGGCGCGCCCGAGCGACGCAGCGAGACGCTCACGCTCTGCCCAGGCCTCCCGCGCAGCCACAAGCGAGCCTCATAAACACGGCCTTTCCTGACAGCCACGCTCTGCACCAGCTGCACGGCTCCGCCATCCACGCGCGAGACTTCGACTCGCTGCGAACTGGAGCCTCGATGCGGGTTGCTGGTGTCACGCGCGTAGCGAACCGAGACGGGAGCCCAATCCGAGTTATCCTGCCAGCCCTCGGCCAGCTCACCGCTGATCTTGGCGCTCTTGCCCGGCGCGTCGCTTTGCGAGGTGACGGGCTTGAACTCACCCTCGAAGCCTGGGTTCTTTAAAGCAGAAGATCTCTGAATGTTGGTGTCTTGAGCCAGTGCTAAGGAGCAAGTACTTGCAGCCAGGGCCAGCGTGATGCAGAGTGGTTTCATGGTTTTCTTCGGCGGCAAGTACTTGTCGCAAGTTGAGGTTGAAGCAGTATAGGTGTTTCCCAGTTGTCGCTTCAAAGCCTCCTCAAGTACTTGCGCCCACTGCTTATGAACCCTTCTCCTCCCCTGCGCATCGCCATGTGGTCCGGCCCGCGCAACATCTCGACGGCCATGATGCGAGCCTGGGGCAGCCGCCCCGACACCTTCGTTTGCGACGAGCCCCTCTATGCGCACTACCTCAGCGCAACGGGCAAGCCGCATCCCATATCCGAGGAAGTCATCGCGCACGGCGAACCCGACTGGAAGCGCGCGGTCGATTGGCTCACGGGCGAGGTGCCGCAGGGCAAGAGCATCTTCTACCAGAAGCAGATGGCGCATCACCTGCTGCCCTCAATTGAGCGCGGCTGGCTGAGCCAGGTCACGAACTGCTTCTTGATCCGCGACCCGCGCGAGGTTATCACCTCCTATATCAAGAAGCAGCCCGACCCGACTCTGGAAGACCTGGGCTTCGTGCAGCAGGCCGAAATCTTCGCTTGGCTGCGCGAGCGCGGCCACAAAGCTCCCGTCCTGGACGCGCGCGATGTGCTCGACAACCCCGAGAAGATGCTGCGCGCGCTGTGCCAAGTACTTGAGATCGAGTTTTTGCCCTCGATGCTCTTGTGGCAGCCCGGCCTGCACCCGAGCGATGGCATCTGGGCCAAGCATTGGTACTCGGAAGTCGAAACCTCAACCCAATTCCGCCCTTACCAACCCAAGCCCGAGCCCATTCCCGAGCGATTGCGCGGCGTCTACGAGCAGTCGCTGGAGTTCTACGAGCGCTTGTATGAGCATCGCCTGCGCTGAGCCGAGCCCATCAACTCTATGAAGCAACAATTCGACGAGCGCAACCGCGATTTAATAGTCAACATCAACGGCCAGCTTTTGCACCGCGACCGGGCTGGCGTGAGCCCCTTCGACTCCTCGGTTCAGGGCGGAGATGCCGTCTGGGAAGGGCTGCGTTTGTATGAAGGCCGCGTCTTCAAGCTGCACGAGCACCTGGAGCGGCTGCGCGATTCGGCTCTGGCCCTGGCCTTTGCGCAGATTCCCTCGCGCGACGAGATCATCGAGCAGATCGCGCGCACGCTGCGTGCGAACGCGATGCGCGACGGCGTGCACATCAGGCTCACGCTTTCGCGCGGCGTCAAAGTGACTTCGGGCATGGACCCGCGCCTCAACCAGAGCGGCCCGACCTTGATTGTCTTAGCCGAGCACAAGGCTCCGGTTTATGGCAGGAGCGGGCTGTCGCTCATCACGAGCAGCGTGCGCCGCCCGCCTCCCGACTGCTTAGACCCCAAGATCCACCACAACAACCTGCTGCCCTCGATCCTGGCCAAGATCGAAGCCAACCACGCCGGAGCAGACGACGCCTTGATGCTCGACACGCGCGGCTTCGTGGCCGAGACCAACGCGACGAACGTGTTCCTGGTGCGCCGAGGCGAAGTCCACACGCCGCGCGCCCTGGCCTGCCCCGAAGGCATCACGCGCCAGACCGTGATCGAGCTGTGCCAGTCCAACAGCATCCGCTGCGTGGAAGCTGACCTGTCGCTCACCGACTTCTACCGTGCCGGAGAGGTGTTCTGCACCGGCACGATGGGCGAGCTGGCCGCCGTCACTCAGCTCGATGGCCGCATCATCGGCGATGGCACGCCCGGCGAGATGACCAAGCGGCTCAGTGAACTGTTCGCGCGCAGGACGGAAGTTGAGGGCGTAAGGCTGGTTGAGAGCGCCTCGTGACGAGAGAAAAATGGGGCGCGGTGGGCCACTACAGCCTGCCTGCGCTCATTGTGGGCGCAGAGCATCGGGTGGTGCCGGTGAGCCGCTCAGGGGCGTGCTCCAGGCTTCCTGAAGTTGATCGCGCGTGAGGCTCTTGGAGTGCCCATCAGCGAAGAGGACGTTGTAGCGCGGCGCGATGGGCGTGAGCCGCCCGTGCCAGAAGCCCACAGGGTCTTGAAGCACGTTGATTTGCGCGGGCTTCTCCACGCTGAAGTCGCCGTGGCGGAAGGCCGAAAGCTCGGTGCGGTAGAAGTAGCTCATGCCGAACTTCTCGAAGCAGGTGGGGAAGGCGTCCATCTTGGGCTGGCTGATGGTGATGTCGGGCGCCTCGAAGCCTTCATCAGCCGGGCACCGGAAGAGCGAGGCGGCGGCGTAGGGCTCAAGTACTTGCGACACGAGCTTGAGCTGAGGCACCTGAGCCCCGAACTCGGGCTGCCGCTGCTGCCAGTGCCAGGCGATAAAGCGGTCGCTGGCGTCGATGGCTATGGGGTAGCGCGAGTCGTTGTCTTGCAGATACATGGCGAAGCCCTGCCCGATCTGGCGCAGGTTGCTCAGGCACGAAGCCTGGCGCGCCATACCGCGCGCCGTCTGGAAGGCGGGCAAGAGCAGTGAAGCCAGCAGCGAGACGATGGCGAGCACCACAAGTACTTCGGGTAAGGTGAAGGCGGCGTGTCGCCTGGAGAGGAGGCGCATGGGTGGCTCCGGGAATGACGAGGGACAACCGTTTCCAGTTGTCCCTTTGCGGCGACGATCATCCGCTACGCATGAGGCAAAGCGCTGGGTGAGGGTCAGGGTGAAGACGGGGGTAGCCACTTGGACTGGGTGAAGCGCTGGGCTGGGGCGTGGGTGGTGGGGGAGCTGGCTGGGGAGTTGCCTGAGGATAAATTCCACTCACGCAGAAGCTATCATAACTGCTGTTCGAAGACTTGACACACTTAACCCAAGATCCACGATCTGGAGTGGGATACTGCTCGTTGCCCCTGAATGCTGCTATGTAACCTGCTGTTTTGCTATCAGCAGGTTGGCCTGGAGTGGTAGAGGGCGTGATGCAAAACTTCGCCCATGCGTCGTAAGCACAACACCACTGCGCGTCGTACGAACTCGGATCTTACAAGTTCGACTTACAAATGCTGTACTGAGCTCCCCAGTATCCACTCGATCCAGCCGGGCACGGCTGGAGCATATCAATGACGCTTTGGCAGTCTGCTGTTGCAGGAGCAGGGTTGAAGTCACCGGGCAAGTCGCCTTTGGCAACCTGTGTGTTTACGACGGCAATACCAAGCCCAACAACACCTGTGAGTAAGGTGACGTTTAGCCTGAAGAGGCTTTTGCTTGTCAACATACAAGTCTCCTTTCTGAATCTTAGGAACTGGTGAGGAAGTCAAAGGGGGGTACCAATTCCTGTATGGGTCCATACTCGTCGTCTGTTGTATGGTATCCCCCCTTCTCGTGCGCGGCTTTGATCAACATCGCCTTGAACTCTTCTTCCGGCAACGTGCTCCGCTGTGTGATGCGGCCACTGGCCCAAAGGAGTGTCTGGGTGCTCATACCACCGTCGGCGATGCTGATGTCGCGCTGCGTCTCGAATTCGTGTCGCACCCGCCAGTTAGATGTGAGAGCCATCTTTTGCAAGACGGGTGCGGCATTGGCGGGCGGCGGGGATCCTCTACCGAGCACCTTGTCCAGGGCTGACCAGCCGAACCCAACTCCAACTATGGGACTGCCGCTCGGCGTCAAATCCTCAGGTGAAAGGTTGAGTTCGTGTGGATCCCAGGGTATCTGGTTCCAAACCGCAAGCATGGCTGCTTTGTCGTCTGGTCCTGCTTGCATCATTCGCTTGAGTTCTGCTTGATGCTTTAAGGCCCACGGCCTCCACTTCTCGCGCAGCATCTTGGCCCGATCAACGAACTTTGCCTTCTGCGCTGGAGATATGTCAGCAATTAGATGCACCTGCAGTTTCTCAAGAGGATCGGGTGCTGGGCGGTGTTGCAAGTACCAAAAGCCACCGAACCCACACAACGATAGCGCGAAGATGCCTCCGGCCACTCCCAGCAAGCGCCTGTCACGCTTCTTCATGTTGTCTTGCTCTTGTCTCATCTTTATCACCTTCCTTTGCTGAAGAACCCCTCGCTTGGCGAGCCGCCAAGCTGCTTGTGCACGATGCGGCCATCCACTACGCGCACGCCACCGATCTTGTCGCCCTTGGAGAACTTCTCGATGAAGCTCGCCGGAACGCCTGTCACTACCGTGACGCCTTCCATAGCCTCCTTGCGCAGTGAGCGCAGTTCCAGTGAATCCTTGTTCGCCGCCACAACCACATCCAGCTTGTGCTCGCGCCCCTTGACTGCCCAGCCGTAGATCGACAGGTTGCAAGTACTGCAGGCGTCCGCCAGAGGGTAGACCACCATCAGCGCGTCGGGATGGGACTTCCACGAAAGCCCCGGCAGGTCGGGAACGCGGCGGGCCACGTCGATCTTCCACAGCGTGCCCGCCAGCCCAGCAGTTGAAAGCAGCAAGAAAACCAGGAGAAGCGGGCTCGAAAGCGCCTTGTGCATCGCGTCCTCCTAACAGGTAAGTGCCGATAAACCGGCGTCGCAGCAATCATAAGCTCAATCGCCTTGACAGATCAAGGCGATTTCGTCGCTGTATCGAAAATATTTCCACGGCTGCCTTGCAAGTACTTGTGGCCTGGCAAAGGCTTGAGGCCCAAAGCAAAAAGCCACCCGCATCGCGAGTGGCTTTGGGAGTGGCTTTTCCGGCTGCAAGTACTTGCGGCTTCAGTCTTTGCCCTGGCCGTCGTATTTCCTGAACAGGCGCTGGTTCTTGACGCGGGTGCGCTTGATTTCGGCTCGCTCCTCACGCATCTCTTCCTTGTTGTTGCTCTTCTCGTCGCCCTCGACGATCAGGGTGTGGTCCAACTTGTCATATGGCCCCATGCCGCGCGAGCCTGGCAGCCTCTCGGCCTCGCTTTCCCAGGCCATGATGACCGAGCTTCCGGGCGGGCGATCTTTGGGATCGACGCCGATCAGCTCCAGCAGAGGCGACTTCTTGGGCTCGTCTTCCTGCGCGTGCTCCGAGTCCAGCTCACTGCCCTTCAGGTTGCTCAGCACACCCGAAAGAGCGTGCGAGTTGAAGGGCGTCGGCCTGCCCTTCGCGCTCCCATTGCTTCCATCCGGGTCGGGCGGTGTGGGCTTGGCTCCCGCGCCCGACCCGTCTTCATCCACTTGGTCTTGGTTCTGACCAGGCTTGGTGTTCCTGGGAATGGCGTGGCCGTGGCCGAGCGCGATCTGCTCGCGCTTCATGGCTTCCTGCTCGGCCTGCTTGCGGGCGTTGTCGCTGGCCTCGCGCTCTTCCATCTTGTGGAAGTCCTTGTCCAGCTTGAGGTCTTCCAGGATCGGGTTCTTGACCAGCTTGATGTATTCGCGCGGGCCATAGATTCCCGTCTTGGCCAGGATGATGGCCGACTGATCGTAGTTGGGAATCTGGGTGCGGCCAGGCATGGTGAAGTTGTCGAACACATACTTCAGATCCTCGACCGTGCCCGGCTCGTCGTGCTTCATCCACTCCTTGACTGTGTTGCGGTAGAAGTTGTAGTGCACCCGCTCATCCACCGAGATCAAGCGCAGGGCCGTCACCAAAGCTAAATCGTGGTTCTGGGCCGCGATCTTTTCGAGCCGCCTGTAGTTGTGGAAGGTGGCCAACTCCTGGATCATGGTGTAGCAGACCATCTGGCGCGGGTGGTCGAAGGGCAGCTCCCACTCGAAGTTAAGCAGCTGGTTCTGGAACTCGTCGCGCTGCTCTTCGGTGCGGTGGCCACTTGCCAGGAGCCAGGCTTCGAGGGCCAGAGAGTGCTTGGACTCTTCATAGCCCCAGTTGACGTGGAACCAGGAGCGGCCACGCGAGGCGCGAATCATGTTCAGCAGCTTGGCGGTGAAGTCGGGCAGATACATCTCGACGGCGCAAAACGTCTCGACGCAGTGGGCCAGGGTGTCCTGCGAGTCCGAGTTGGCGCGCTCCCACGGGATGTCCTTGAACACGTTCCAGCGCCTCTTTTCCTCGGCCAGCTTCAAGTACTTGAGAAGCTCGGCGTAGAAAAACTCTTCCATCTGCGCTTGCACGCTGCGTTTGCTCATTCAATGCCTTTCAGTCTCTTTCTCACACCAGACGAACGCCTTGCAAGCGCGCCCGGCTGGTTTTCAATGGCTTTAATTTCGCCTCCAAAGGTTATCAAATCCCGACTCGCCTCCGCTGAACCCAACACAGCGCAGCCAGCTTAGCTCAGCGCAGAGTCGAGGTGTGGAAGGGTGGGAAGGGTAGGGTCTGGGGTTTGAAGTGGGCGGGCGTGGAGGGCAGGCGCTGTTCCAGGTCGGCTGAGACGATGAAGCGGGCTGCTGTGACTGGCTTGGTGCAGGTGTAGAGCGTGAGGCGCGAGATGCCTTCTTCAGCGGGCGGCTGCAGCGGCGAGAGGTCGCCTCCAGCCACCACGCGCGCCCACTTGACGCGATACAGCAGGCGCTGCGTGGGCGTGCGAACTTCGATGGGATCTCCGGCCTTGACGTAGGGCAGGTGCCAGAACTCGGCGCCCCACACGTTGCGATGCCCCGCGATGACGCAGTTGCCAGCTGTTCCAGGCAAATCGGATTCGGAATCGTGGCCCGGCCCCAGGCGCAGAGAATCGTCGCCTATGCCCTGCATCATCATCGCATCCAGGTAGATCGAAGGCACGATCAGGCGAGCGTTGAGGGGAAGGGCGTTGCTGGTGAACACCGTCTTCTTGCGCGGAGGAGCCGCAAGCGAGGCGAGGCGACTGGGAGCCGAGGCGTGCCTGCGATGGGTGCGTGCGTAGCCAGAACCCGCACTTGCAGCGAGCAGGACGGGTGCGAGGGAGGCGAGGGAGGCGAGGAAGAGCTTCATGTGCCTGAAAGTTTAGACCGCGAGCGAGCGCTTGAGGCTTCGCCGCCAATTGGCCCGCTGCAAGTACTCGGTGCAGGCAAAACAAAGCGCGCCGCCACGGATGAGTCCGCGAGGGCGCGCTGTGAGGGACTTAGGGTTCAGGGGCGGCTTACTCACCCGTGACAGCGTAGCCGCGTGACCGCGAGTGGCGCATACCTGAGCGGCGCATCATCCTGTGGTGCCTGCGCGTGTGATGCCTGCGTGTGCGACTGTAACGACGCCCCGAAGTGCGCGAGTAACGTCCCGAGGAGCCACTGGTCATCGAGCCATTGCTCATTGAGCCCGAACCCATTGAGCCGTTGTCCATGCCGCTCATGCCACCTGTTGTTGTGGTTGTGGTGGTGCGGCGGTGCACAACAGTGGTCTCGCTGCCGCTGGTTCCCGTGCCGCTCGTGTCGGTTGATGTTGTGTCGCCTGTGCCGCTGGCGTCAGCCGCGCCCGTTGTGGTCGTGGTGCTGGTTCCCGTAGTCGTGCCGCCGGTGACGTCGGCGCCCTTCGACTGCGACCTGGTGTTGCCCATCGTGCCCGTGGTGCCCGCCGCAGTGCCAGCGGTGACGCCGGTTCCGTTGCCCGTGGTGTCCGTGCCTGTTGTATTTTGCGCCTGAGCTACGCCGCTCAAAGCCGCCAGCCCGAGGGCCGCCATCCAAATTCCTGCTCTCATATTTGCCTCCTGCTAATTGGCGCCGCCGATTCTTCTCAGCGGCACTTTCGGGCCTCGCCTTGTGGCAAAGTAAGGGCCACGAGTTCGTGCAAGTACTTGCCCTGGTCTGCAGATGACCTTTCGCCGCTTCTCAGGCACTTCTGATAGGATGCGTTGCGACTTTTTGCGACTTTTGCGGAGGACTTTATGGCTGTTAAACGAATTGGAATCTTGACCGGAGGCGGCGACTGCCCCGGACTCAACCCCACCATCAAGGGGATCGTGACGCGCGCCGCCGACCACGGCATCGAGTGCGTAGGCCTTCAAGATGGCTGGAAATCGCTGGTGGGCGACGCTCCCGTCTTCAAGCCGCTTTCTGTCGATGATGTGCGCCCCATCATCAAGATGGGCGGCACCATCCTGCACACTTCGCGCACCAACGCCTACTCGAAGCAGAACCCCGAGTACTTGCCCAACCTGGTGCGCAACGTCCAGACCGCGGGCCTGGACGCCATTGTCGCCATAGGCGGCGACGACACCTTGAGCGTGGCGTCTCGGCTCACCAAAGGCGACGGACTTTCGCGCGCCGTTCCCTGCGTCGGCGTGCCCAAGACCATGGACAACGATGTCTTTGGCACCGATCAGTGCTTTGGCTTCGACACTTCGGTGACGCTGGCCGTAGAAGCCTTGCAGCGCCTGCGCGACACCGCCGACTCGCACAACCGCGTCATCGTGCTCGAAGTCTTCGGGCGCAAGGCCGGCTGGACGGCGCTTTACACAGCCATGGCCGCCGATGCCGATTACGTGCTCATCCCCGAGCGCAACCCGGCTGACCTCGAAGGGATGTTCGCCAAGCTGCGCGAGGTCAAGAAGCGGCGCAACTACGCCTTGGTCGTGGTCGCCGAGGGCGCCGATCATCCCGATTTGGATGAGTGGGCCAAGGAAATTGCGCAGGGCTTGAACGGTACGCGCCTGGGCGAAAGCGCCGTCGAGATCGACTCGTTCGGCCACCCCATCTTGAAGGAGAGGCGCGTGGGAGACTGGTGCGCCTTCCGCATCAAAGCCGAGTTGGGCTGGGACACCCGCGTCTCGGTCATGGCGCACCTGATGCGCGGCGGCGAGCCCACCTTAACCGATCGTATTCTGGGCGCCAGATTAGGCGTGGCGGCAGCCGATTATGTGGCTGCGGGGAAATTCGGCGTCATGGCTTCCTTGAAGGGCCAGGACATCGTGCCCTTCCCGCTCGAAGAGCTCACGGATGCGAGCGGCAAGAGCATCACGCGCGACGTAACGCCCGAATGGATCGAGTTCGCGCGCATTTTGATGAAGTAATTCACCACAAATAAACACAGATAGACGCGTATAGATAAAGATGAAATTGAAATGAAGGCTTGCAAGTACTTGCATCTTACACCTTCATCAACTCTACCCTTTATCTATTCGCGTTCATCTGTGTTTATCTATGGTTAAAACCTTATGAACGAAGTTCTCATTGTCGGTTCGGTCGCGCTTGATTCGATTGAAACACCCGCTGGAACCGTGGATAACGCGCTTGGCGGAGCCGCGACTTACGGCTCCATCGCGGCTTCTCTGTTCGCTCCGGTTCACCTGGTCGGGGTGGTGGGCGAGGATTTTCCAACTCAGCACATCGAGTTCCTGAAGGGGCGCAACATTGACTTGACTGGCTTACAAATCGTGCCAGGCGGCGCGACGTTTCGCTGGAAGGGCGATTACATCAAGGACCTGAACATCGCGCAGACGCACGAGACGCAGCTGGGCGTCTTCGAGCACTTCGAGCCCGTCTTGCCCCGGCCTTACAAGAAGGCCGAGTTCGTCTTCCTGGCCAACATCAACCCCGAGCTGCAAGCGCGCACTCTGGAGCAGGTCGAGAAACCCCGCTTCGTCTTGTGCGACACCATGAACCTGTGGATCAACATCGCGCGCGAGTCTGTAATCAAAATCTTCGGGCGCGTGGACATGGCCGTGCTCAACGATGGCGAGGCCCGAATGCTCACCGATGAGAGCAACTTGCTCAGGGCCGCGCGCGCCGTCCAGAAGATGGGGCCCAAATATGTGGTCATCAAGAAGGGCGAGCACGGCTCTCTGTTGCTGGCCGGAGAGCAAATGTTCGCGGCTCCGGCTTATCCCCTGGAAGAAGTTGTGGACCCAACGGGAGCGGGCGATTCGTTCGCGGGAGCTCTGATGGGCTACCTGGCTCAGACCAACGATGTGTCGCTGGAAAACATCAAGCGCGCCATCGTGACGGGCTCGGTCGTGGCGTCCTCCACGGTGCAGGATTTCTCCACCAAGTCGCTTTCGGCCTTGACCAATGAAGAAGTCGAGCGCAGGTTCGAGCGCGTGCGCCAGATCAGCGCGTTTTAGAACTGCAAGTACTTGCAGCTCCGGCGTGGCGCGAAGATTCCGATGAACATCCCTTTTCTGCCCCAGCCAAACCATGAACTGAGGGAGGCGAGCGACCCTTCGACCGCGCCTGAGCGTTTGCGGGAGCTGGGGAAGGCGCCCGTGACGGACGCGGCGCGTGCGGTGGCCTCGAACCCCAACGCTCCGTTGGATGTTCTGCTGAGGCTGTCGTCCTTTTACGCGCCCGAGTTCATGCGCAACCCCGTGCTGCCTCTGCTGCTGCTCGAAGCGCCTGATCTGGGGTTGCGCATCCCGGATCAGGCCGCGCTCAGGATGCTGGCTTTGGAAGACGCGCCTTTGTGGTTGGTGCGGGCCTTTGCGCGCCGCATCTTCCCCCTGGGTCAGGCGGCTCGGCTGCACCTCAGCACCTCGGGCGAGTGCGGAGCCGCCTGGGAAGCCGAGGCGCACCGCGCTCTGCGCAGGCTGCTGGAGCACCGTGTTCAATCGCTCTTGAGCCAGCTGATCTACGGCTCTGCGGCTTCGGCTCGGCTGCACGCGAGCGCTGAGATGCCGCCCTGGCTGCTGGCGCCTCTGCTGCAGGCCCTGCGCACGCAGAGCCACGACACGCTGCGCCGACCTTTCCAGAACATCGAGCCCGATCCTCCCGACGCCGATGACGATCAGCCCGGCCCGGCTCCCGCCGGGGTCACCGGCGCGCAGGGCGATTCGCAGCGGGCGCTGGAGCAGGCCGCGCTGGAACCGGATGCTGCGCCTTCGGCTCTGCACGCCCTGGCGCAGAGCGGCGCGGGAGCGGCTGTGGCCCGCCATCCCAACACTCCGCCAGCCACGCTCAAGATGCTGGCCTCAGATGCTTCGCCCGCTGTGCGTCGTCGTGTGGCCCGGCACGAAAGCACGCCGCCCGAGTCGCTGCGAGTGCTCAGCAACAATTCTGAGCGCGCGGTGCGCGTGGCTGCGGCTCGCAACCCTTCAACTCCGCGCGATGTGCTCGAAGCTCGCGCGCGCGACGAGGATCCGTTTGTGCGCGGCGGCGTGGCGCGCAATGAAGCTGCTGAGCCTCTAATCCTTGAGCTTCTGGCTCGCGACGAGCACGCTGCGGTGCGCTTCGACGTGGCCCGTCACCCGAGCACGCCGCGTCCAGCTCTCGAAGCGCTCTGCGAAGACCAGGACGGCGCGATCTTGGATGCTCTGGCGCGGCGCGAGGACCTGAGCCCCGAGCTGAGGGCACGCATCAAAGCCAGGCGCGCTGTGGCCACGCAGCGTCGCACCTGGAGGCTGCCCAAGCGCGTGGCCCGCGACCCGAGCACGCCGGTGGAGTATCTGGTGGAGCTGGCGCGCTCTACTGTGGTCTCGGCGCGGCGGGGTGCGGCGCTCAACCCCAATCTGCCGCTGGAAATCCTGTGCTCCTTGGCTCAAGACCCGGAGTCGCTCGTGGCCCAGGGCGTGGCCGCGAGCCCGCGCACGCCGCCCGATGTGCTGGACAAACTGGCGCAGTCGGATTCCATATACGTGCGCCAGTCGGTGGCTGGCAACCCGAGCGCTCCCGTGGCAGCTCTGCTGCGCCTGGCTGATGACAATGATCGCCACTCCTCGATGCCCACGCGGGTTGCGGCTAACCCTGCGCTTCCTCTTGAGGCGCTGGAAATGCTGGCGGCCAAGGAGGACGATCGTTTGGATGAAGGCTTGGCGCGTCATCCTGCGCTCCCCGCGTCCTTGATCGAGGCCATTGCGCAGCGAGCCAATGTCCATACTCTGGACGCTCTGGCGCAGCATCCCAACGCGCATCGCGAGCTGAAGGCGCGGCTGCACGACCAGATAAAGCGCGGCATCCTGGACTACTACGTGGGGGCTGACACCGCGATGCAGCGTGCCGTGGAAGTGTCGCAGCCTGACGCGGCGAGCAAGCTCTTCAATGAATCTATGGAGTCCGGCGATTGGATCACGCGCCTGGCCGTGGCGCGCGGCCCCGTGGCGTGGCCTGGCGCGCTGCAAGTACTTGCACGCGATGGCAACCGCCTGGTGCGAGCCGCCGCCCGCGCCGCTCTTGAGAGCCTTTAGAGCGGCTCACCAAACGTGGGCTTGTCCCTGCCCTGTTTTCGCCGCACAGAGGCTATAAGAGGGCAGGGCAAGCCCAGATCCTCCGACACCAACCGGCACTTCATTCTCTTCAACGAAAATGTTGAAGCACACAGTTGAGAACGATGACACCTGGACAGCTGGAAGAATACCTGGGCCGCCTGGTCGAGCGGAGGCTGTTCCTGAGCACCATGATCTGGGGGCCGCCGGGCATCGGCAAGTCGAGCATCGTGGCTCAAGTGGCCGCTCGCCACAGCCTGAGCTTCACCGATGTTCGGCTGTCTCAGCTCGCGCCCACCGACTTGCGCGGGCTGCCCGTAGCCGAGAGCGGGCTGTCGCGCTGGTATCCTCCCGAGTTCTTGCCGCGAGGCCAGGAGAGCCGAGGTGTGCTCTTCCTGGATGAGCTGAACATGGCTCCTCCGGCGATGCAGGGCATCGCGCAGCAGCTGATTCTGGATCGTCGCGTGGGCTCGTATGAAGTGCCGCCCGGCTGGTTCATCTGGGCGGCTGGCAACAGGCGCGAGGATCGGGCCGCTGTGTTCGAGATGCCCTCAGCTCTGGCCAACCGCTTCTTGCACTTAGATGTGTCTCCCGACTTCGACTCGTTCAAGGCCTTCGCTCTGGCTGCGGGCGTGGACGAGCGCATCCTGGCCTTCCTGTCATTCCGAGGCTCGCTGCTGCACAAGATTGATCCTCAAGCCCCGGCCTGGCCTTCGCCTCGCTCGTGGGCTATGGCCAGCGGACTGTTGGGAGCCGAGCTGAGCATCGAGCCCGCCGTGGGAGCGGGAGCGGCCTCGGAGTTCGCGGCTTACATCTCGTTGTATGACGCCCTGCCCGACTTGAACTTGATCTTGCTGGGGCGCGGCGGCTCGCTGGAGTTCCCGCGCGAGCCTTCGGTTCGCTACGCCCTGATCATTGGCCTGACAGTGCGCTCGGACAGCATCGAGAAGGGCCACGCGGCCTTCGGCTGGCTGGCCGAGCGCGCCGGCCCCGAGTGGGTTCAGCTTTTTGCCGCCGATCTGGTGCGCCTGCTGCGCGCACGCGGGCAGCTTGGACTCTTGGCCGATCTGGTGCGCCGCGACCCTCGCCTGGCCCGCTTCCTCCAGGAATATCAGCAAGTGCTGAGCGCGTAAGTACTTGCTCGCCTGCACGCAGCTGAGTTCGCGATCGAGTTCCGTATGACACGCCCCGAACCCAACATCTTGGACTTCGACCGCGCCCTCTTCGAGCGGCGTGTGAGCGCTTCGATTTTGCGGCTGCGCTCGGTTTCGCCCTTCTTCGCCACGCTGACGCTGTTCGCGCACATCGCGCCGCGCCTGGATTTGCCCACAGCGGCCACCAATGGGCGCGACATCTGGATCAGCCCCTTTTTCGCGGACACGCTTTCTCCTGCTCAGCTCGATGGGCTGATCTTGCACGAAGTCTTGCACGCGGCTTTGGGGCACGTGCTGAGGCGAGGCGAGCGCGACCCCCTGGCCTGGAACGTGGCCGCCGACATCGTGGTGAACGGCATCGTGGCGCGCGAAAACGGGCTCTCGCTGCCGCCAGGAGCCCTGCGCGACGCTCAGCTCGAATCGCTCAGCGCGGAGGAAGTCTATGAGCTGCTGCAGCACGACATCGCGCGCCTGCCTCCGCTGAGCTGCCTGGATTTGCTGGAAGGGCTCGGCCATGAAGAGGGAGTTGGGCCGCTGAGCGAGGAGAGGCGAGCGGTTCTGGAGACTTACTGGCGCCACGCGCGCGAGCAAGCTCTGTTGATGGCGCGCTCGCTGGGGCGTGGCGACTTGCCCCCTGGCCTTAAGCGCGAGTGGGGCGCTCTGGAAGCGGCTCAGCTCGACTGGCGCTCGCACCTGTGGCGCTTCCTGGTGCGCACTCCGGTTGACTTTCAGGGCTTCGACCGCCGCTACGTAGGGCGAGGCTTGTACCTCGAAGCTCTGGAGGGCGAGACTTTGCGCGTGCGCGTGGCCGTGGACACCAGCGGCTCGATTTCCAGCGCTCAGATGGGCCGCTTCCTGAGCGAAGTGCGCGGCATCCTGCTCTCGTATCCCCACATCCGCTGCGAACTCTTCTACGCCGACGCCGCTTTATATGGCCCGTATTCACTCGAAGCCAACCAGGAAATGCCGCAGCCCGAGGGCGGCGGAGGCACCAGCTTCGTGCCCTTCTTCGAGGCCCTGACCCGCGAGGCGGCTCCCGAAGGCGAAGGCTTTTGCGTTTACCTCACCGATGGCTTCGGTACCTTTCCAACCGAGCCTTCGCCCTGGCCCACGCTGTGGGTCGTGGCGCCGGGAGGCCTGGCCTCGGAAGAGTTCCCCTGGGGCGAAGTCGCACGTCTGCTGGGTTGAGGGCGCCCGCAAGTCCTTAAATGTTGCGGGCGCTGCTTTGAAATTACGTTGAGGTCACGAACGCTTGCGCTTCCACCCCAGGGCGATGCCAAGCGCCAGCGCTACGCTAAGCGCAGCAACGATCAGCCTGGCGTGATTGGCGGGTGCGGGAACCAGCTCAGGCGTTTGCTGCTGAGCCTTTTCGGTGTCCATCTGCACACCCGATTCGGCCGAGACGCGCACGCGCAGGGCGCCTGGAAGTACTTGGGCGGTCAGGGGCGTGGACTCATCGACTTCCTCGCCGTCGATTTGCAAGTCCAGCGGAGGCTCGCTCAAAATCTGGATGTTCTTGCCCTGAAGAAAAGTGACGGCGCGGTCTTCGGGCAAATTGCCCAGCACCATCTTGCCCATCATGCGCAGCGCGTCGCGCAGCTCGAAGCGGTGCAGGATGCACAGATCCAGCAGGCCGTCATCCATCAGGGCGTTGGGCGCGAACTTTATAACGCCGCCGACCTTGCCCGCGTTGGCGATCACGATGCCCACGCCGCTCTCCCTGGTTTCGGCTCCCCCGTCGATCTGGAAGCGGAAGCTCGTGGGGCGCGCGCCCAACTCGCTCATCATGGCCTTGGCGTAGGCCAGCTTGCCCAGGCTTTCCTTGTCGCGCGCGCTGGCCTGCGAGACCAGCTTCTCCGTGAGCCCAAGCCCGAGCCCCAGGGCAAAAACGTGCGCCCCGCAGCGCCCCAGATCGATGTCGCGCTCGACTCCGCTGAGCGCGATTTCGACGGCCTCTTCAATATCCGCCGGGATCTCCAGAGCCGCAGCCAGCAGATTGGCCGTGCCTCCGGGCACAATCGAGAGCACGGGCCGCTCATCCTGCTCGGGCCTCTCGCCCTGGCCGGGAGCTTCCTCGGTGTCGTCCTGGCCTGTGTTGAGCCCATTAACAGCAGCCATCACGGTTCCATCGCCGCCGCACACCACGATGCGCCGCGCTCCTTCGCGCGCGGCCTGACGAGCCAGCACATCGGCCCCGACTTCGGGCGTGGTCTCGCGAATCTCAAAGCGCGCGCCCTTCTTTTTTAGAGCCTCCTCCACACGCTCGCGGAAGCTCGGCCCCTGGTCCGCGCCTTTATCTGAAGTGCTCTTCACGGTTCCAGAAGCCGGGTTCAGCACCACCACGATGGTCTCGGTGGGCACGATTGTCTCTTGTTCTTCTTGATCTTTGGCTGAAGTCGGGGCAGCATTCATGAGAAATCCTTTGGGCGATTCGGTGCTACAAGTACTTGAGGCGTGCCACAATGATGGCCAGGGCGGACGGCAGGCGGCGCACTGTGTTCGCCCGCGTGCCTCGACGCTAAGCCGAGCTTTTAGACCGCACAGGGCCTTTAGACCGGCGCGCCAGAGTCAAGGCGAACACGCGCTTGAAGCCCGCCGCCTGCAACACGCGGGCGCACTCACGCAGCGTGGCTCCCGTTGTCCACACATCATCGATAAGCAAAACCGGGCCGGTCTCGCCCTGTTGCAAGTACTTGGCGACTTCTCTGGTGCGCACCTGGAAGGCGGCTCGCACGTTGGCATCGCGGGCTTGGCGCGCGAGCGTGGTCTGAGTCGGAGTGTGGCGCGCGCGCCGCAAAATATCGGCGCAAGGAAGGCACATCCCGCGCGCGATGTGTTGAGCAAGCAGGCCGCTCTGGTTGAAGCCGCGCCTCCACTCGCGCCAGCGATGAAGAGGAACCGGCACGATGAGACCGGCGCTCGACAGCACGCAGTCGCTCTGTGCAAAAGACGTCATGTGAGCGCCCAACGCCCCCGCCAGATCGGTGTGGCGACGATATTTGAAATCATGAACGGCGAGCTGAACCGGGCCGCTCAGCATCCACAGCGAGCGGGCGCGCTCAATGGGAGTGACGATTTTGCCGCCCTCGCCCCTGCACTCGGCGCAGATGGTTCCAGGTGCGATCACGGCTTGGGCCTCGAACCTCTCGCCGCAGCAGTCGCACAACGAGGCCTTTTTGTCGACTCGGCGCACGCGTAGAGCGCACCGCTCGCAGAACAAGTGCGGCGAGAACCACCCGCAACCCGCACAGCGAGAAGGAGCCAGGGCTTGGGTTGCGGACTGGGCGATCAGTTGAGCCACCCCCCGTGCTGTCCACTGACCCTGCTGAAACCGCGAGGCAAGCGAATCCGAGTTTGTAGAGCCGCCTGGAACGCGTTCGATCACGTAAGGCTGCTGGGGTTCAGACTGCATCTCGCCTCCCTCAGCGGCGTTTGTTGAGGCGGTTCAGCCGCCTGGCCGCAAGTACTTGCAGCCTCATTCTATACGAATAACGGCACTCAGAGCAGGATTGAGAAAATCGAGCTGATGTTCAATAAGACATCCGCGCTGGACTGATCAATACGCGTCAATGCGCGAATCTGTTTGACACTCAGGTGAGGCGAGGGTAAAGTTAGAGGACGTTGTTTGGGGCTCAGGCTGGCTGTTCGCGCTGCAAGTACTTGTGCTTGCTCCTGGCGCGAGGCGTGATTCCTGAGCGATGTGAAATCGCGGCGTTGTGGAAAACCGGGCTCAGACCTGGGCTTCAGGTGGCGCCGGGTTTGAGCTGTCGGTTGAGTTGTGCTCCAAGCTGTTGTAGGCAGCGCTTGCGCCTGTTGCGCTTGGAGACCCCGCACCCGAACGGCCAGCAACGAGATCGAAAGCACCCAGGCCAAACCGGGCTGCGCTGGAGTTTGTTTCTCAGCGCAACTCGGGTGCCGCGACGCCAGCAAGTACTTGTCAGTTCTTGCTTTGTGCAAATCGCGGGCGCAAATGGCAGTGGGTGAAGGAGAACCATGCCTTTCCCTCGCCAGCGGCACGACGGCACGCACGAGTACGCTTTTCAATTTGATTCTTCCTCGTCTTGTGGCACTTCTGATGCCCTGCAAGACATTTCCCCCGTTACTTTTTCTTTCCGCACTCGCAACTCAGGTTCGCGCAGCCTCTTGTTGTGGGTGAGCTTAAGTGCAGCCAGCCTGCCAGCTCTTGCTCAAGTTGCTCAGGCCAGGACGCTGCGCCCGACCAACGAGCCCAAGCGCGGTGCCTGGGGCTGGACTCAGGGCGAGCAGACGTATTTGCGAGTGCGCCCGAGCAAGAATGATCCCATCGTAGCCAAGGTGCCGCACGCGACCAGGGTGTTCGTGTGGGGCAAGTTCAACGGTTGGTATCGCGTTGAGACCACGGATCATAAGTTCGGCTGGGTCTTCCACGATTTTCTCAAGTGCCCCAAGACCAACAAGGTCGCTCCTCTGACGCACGCCAAGGCGACTTCGGCTTCCAACCGCGCCTCAGCCCAGACCTTGTACGGTACCACTGCGGTTTTGAAGACCTATTACGTGCGCCACGGCTCCTCGGGCGCGGCTCGCGGCCTAGCTCAGCATGGCGTGCGCCTGGCCTCAGCTCCCTCTCACGCGGCCAGAGTTGCTGCGGCTAAAGCTGCTGTTGCCAGAGCTGCTGCTGCCCGCCGCATTCAGCTCGCGAGTGCCAGGGCGCGCGCGGGCGGCAAGCCCGCTGTTGTGCTGGCTTCCAAGCCTTGGGCCTCCAAACCTTCGATGATTCGGGGAGCCGGGCGGGGCGGGGCGGGGCGTTTGGCTCAGCGGAATCGTGTTCATTCTCCGCTTCAGCTGGCTTCGGCTGTGGCGCCTGTGCGGGAGCCGTTTGGGGTGAGGTCGGAACAGGTCGGGCCGGATGGTCAAGCTCCGCGCCTGGTTTCTGGAGCGCACTTCGAGGTGCGCCAGAGCACGCGCGATTATTCGGTTCCCGTGTACACGCCGCACGGCGATGGGGGCAGCGTCCAGTTCAACCCACGCCCTTCCACGAGCCCCTCGACTTCGCCTTCTGTTGTGCCCGCACCGACTGCTGCGGCGCGCCCACAGACTTCGAGGACGCCGTTGCGCTCGGTTCCCTTTGCTCCTTCCCGCCCCCCGAGCAGCGTGGGCAGGCGAGTAGGAGTCCATCCCGTGGCTCCGCACCTTGCTTCGCGTCCCGCTGCGGCTTTCAAGGCTTCAACTCGCGTCGTCATTGCGCCTCACATCGCGCAGGCACCTGTCGCGCCTCAGCCTAAGCGCCTGTCCAGAGCCCTGCCTCCCGTAATGAGGCCTGTTGTGCCCATTTCTTCAACACCAGCCCCTGCGCTTTCCACTGGGGAAGCGACCGTGCGAGCGTCCACGCCTGTGGCCTCGGTTCCCGTGGCGGTTGCACCGGTGCAGAGCGCAGGCAAGCCCAGCCCAGTTCAGCCAGGCCCTGCTGTTGTTCGAGCGGCGCCCAGATCAACCGCTCCTCAGCTGACGGCGGCTCAGGTGCACGCGAGGGCACGCCTGCAGCGGAGGATTTGGTTCTGGAAGCAGCAGCAGGCTCGTCGCAACCGTCGCCTGGCCTGGCGAGGATCCTCGCGCAACAGGCTGCGCTCGCGTATGGGCGCTGTGCCCAACCAGAGCCTGCCTCCTCTGCCCGTGGGCAAGATGCGTCCCATCTCGCCCGAGGAATTGATGCGCGCTCGCCAGTCTCACATGGCTAATGGCGGCCAGAGCACGCCCAACAGCCTGGCTGATGGTCCTTCTACGGGCGGCCCGGCCCCAAGTACTGCGGGCAGCTCGACCGGAGGCTTCAGCCAGAACACCTCTCCTGACGGCTCTTACTCCGCTCCGCCCAACCGGGACCTGTCGCCGCGCAGCGATGCCAGTGCCGAAGAGCCGAGCGCCTATTTCTCGTTTGCTTCCTACACGCCGGGCTCGATGAGCGTGGCCGTGCTGCGAACCGATGAGTCCAGGGCCACGCGCTGGGCCGCTCCCCAGGATGGGCCGGACGCCGATGAAGCGCGCAACAAGCCCCGCTCCCTGCCCCTGAGCACGCCCGCTCCTGCTGCGAAGGTTGGCAAGGGCGTGCGTGCGGGCTCGCCTCGCGACCTGCTGTGGGCGGCTCGGCTGGGTTCGGGCGCTCATGCTCCTGCTGCGGCTCGCAAGGCCAACGTAGTGGCTTCGCGAGGCAGAGGCGCCAGCACTCGCGGTGGCTCCCCTCGTGATGCTTACGCGGCTCAGATGAGGGCGAGCGGAATGGTATTCGGGCGCGGCATGGCGGACTCGGCGCTGAGCTATCGCGGCACGCCTTATCGCTCGGGCGGCACTTCTCCCAATGGCTTCGACTGCTCGGGCCTGGTGTATTTCCTCTTGAGGCAGCGCGGCTTCAATCCGCCTCGCACGGCGGCGGGCCTGGCCTCGTTCGGGCGGCCTGTGGGGCGCAACGAGCTGCAGGCCGGAGACATCGTGCTCTTCGCCAACACTTACAAGCGCGGCGTGTCGCACGTGGGCATCTACCTGGGCAACAACCAGTTCGTACACGCGCCCCACACGGGCTCGCGCGTGCGCACCGACATCCTCTTCGCGGGCTACTACGCCGCCAAATACTACGGCGCGCGCCGCCCCCGGTAAATCTCGCGCACAACAAGAAGCGCCAAGTACTTGAAGAAGTACCTGGCGCTTTTGGTCGATTATGCTGACTATCCGAGTGATGTGCTCCAGTGATGTCGAGCTTTTGTTTCTGGTCTTCGAGAGCTGGAACAAAACGCGTGAGTAATATGAACGCTACTGGTGTGAGAACCAGAACGGCCAGCGCGTCACTTTGCTTGCTGTGGAAGCTCGTGGCGAGCGTGGCGAGCAGGTCATCGGCTACAACAACGTGGTGTCGCAAAGCGGATACCCACCTTTTCGCGAGCTGGGTATTCCTGAGATCAACGACTTGAACGTCATCGCCGAGTATCGAAAGCGCGGCATCGGGACGGCTCTGATCCAGCGCGCTGAGGACGCAGCCCGTTTGCACGGCCATAACATCATGGGCATAGGGTTTGGCCTCAGCGCCCAGGACGGAGCCGCTCAGCGCTTATACCCTAAGCTCGGCTACATCCCCGATGGGCGCGGCGCGCATCCTTCGCCGTGGGGCGACGTGCTGTATCTGACCAAACAACTGGGGTAGAGGCCAACCGTTCTGGTGGCCAGGCGCCAAGTTCTTGGGGCGCTCAAGCTGGCACACTGGCTGTGATGCCTTCTCCTCGCGACTACTTCTGGAGCCGGGGCGAACCGTGGAACTCGGTGCGCTCGGCCTTAATCCCTCGTCTCTTGAAAGCCACGCACTCGCTGCTGATGCTTTCGCTGCGGCTGTCTGTTTCGGGCGGCTCACAGCTGCCCGAGATTCTGGATCGGCCCCCAAACGACCCTCCCGAGCGAGGCACGCTGTTCGTGTGCTGGCACGACCACACGCTCTTGCCTCTGCACCTGTTCAGGCACAAGAACATCGGCGTGATGATGAGCCGCTCGCGCGCGGGACAGATGCAGGCCGGCTTCTGGAGGCTCTATGGCTGGCCCACGGTGTGGGGCTCGTCGTCACGCAAGCGCGAGGGAATCCAGGCCCTGCGCGAGACGCTGAGGCTCTTGCGCACGGGCCAGTCAATGGCCTTCACGCCCGATGGCCCCAAGGGGCCGCGCCACCGCGCGCATCCCGGCGTGATTTACCTCGCCTCAAACGCGCCCTCGGCCATTGTGCCGCTGGGCGTGGCCGCCGATGCCTTCTGGCAGCTGCCGACCTGGGATCACTACTTCATCCCGCGCCCCTTCGCCCGCGTCCATGTTCACTTAGGAGAGCCCTTCATCATTCCGCCCGATGTTCCCAAGGAAGAAATGGCGCGGTGGCAGGAGCGCATCGAGAACGAGATCAACCGAGCCGTGCAAACCTGCCGCGAGCGTCTTGGGCTGGCCTGAGTTCACAACACAACACAAAAGCCGATGGCTGCAAGTACCTGCCAAGTACTTGCAGCCATCGGCTTTTGCGTTGGGACAACGGGTTTGGCCTAGCGAGTGGCGGGCGCCATCTTCTGGCCGGTCTCGCGCTTCTCTTGCCTGCGCTCGCGCCTTTCCTGGCGGCGCTGGGCGATGATGGCGGCGAGCTTGGTGCGCTGTTCAGGGGTGAGAATGGCGTTCACGCGGGCCTCGTAACTGGCGTTGAGGGCCTTGGTCTGGGCCTTCCTCTGCGCGGGCGTGAGCGACTTGTTGTCGCGCAGGGCCTTGCGCTGGGGCGCGAATTCCTTGCGCAGCGCCTGCATCTGGGCCTTCTGAGCGGGCGAGAGGCCCAGCTCCTCAGCCGCGTGGTTCATCAGTCCGCCGCGCCCGCCCCTCTTGTGGTGGCCTGCAGTCTGTCCTGCGTTGGGCACGTCGTTGTTGGACTTGGCAAAGCTCGCGGCGGGAAGGGCCAGGGCAGTAGCCAGGGCGATGGTCAGTAAGTTCTTCGTGGTGACGTTCTTCATGGTAGCTCCTCACTTCGTTGGAGCCACAAGCCGCCAGGAAGTTGCACCATTCGCGAAATCTTTGATCGGCTGAAGCTACAGCACTCTGATTTACAGCACTCCGGCACGCAGCAACTCCTGCACATCGAGCACGCCCACAGCTCGGTTTTTCGAGTCGAGCACGGGAGCGTCGTCCACGCCGCGATCCTGCAGCGCACGCAGAGCTTCGCCCGCGCTCATGCGAGGCGACAGCGAGAGCGGCGTGCGCGTCATAAGCCCTTCAATGGACGACTCAAGTAACTGCTGAGCATCGTCGCAGCTGAGCAAGTGGCGCCTTACGTCGCCATCGGTGAGGTAGCCTTGCAAGCGGCCTGCTTCATCGACCACAACGGCGGCTCCGCTCTGGGCGCGCGTGATGGCGTGCAGCACATCGCGCAGCGAAGCGTTTGGATGAACCAGGGCCAGGCGCTCGCCGGTACGCATTAGCTCAGCCACGGTGAGGCGCGAGGAGCGGCCCAGGGAGCCGCCGGGATGGGTGCGCGCGAAGTCGCTGGGCCCGAAGCCGCGCGCTTGCATCACGCACACGGCGAGGGCATCGCTCATGGCCAGGGCTGCGGCTATTGAAGCTGTCGGGGCCAGGTTGAGAGGGCAGGCCTCGCGCTCAACTGAGATGTCGAGCACAACATCGGCCTGCGAAGCCAGGAAGCCTCGCGCGTTGCCTGTCAGCGCGATGATGGGGACTTCTATGTTCTGCACGTGCCCCAGCAGGCCGGTCAGCTCATCAGAGCGGCCCGAGTAGGAGATGGCGAGCAGAACATCGCCGCGCGCGATCATGCCCAGGTCGCCGTGCAAACCTTCGGCGGCGTGCAGGAAGAGCGCTGGCGTTCCGGTTGAGGCCAGCGTGGAAGCGGCCTTGCGCCCGATGTGCCCGCTCTTGCCCACGCCCGTCACGACCACGCGGCCCGAGCAGGCCAAGATGAGGTCGAGGGCACGCCCAAAATCGTCCTGCATTCGCTCATCGAGCCGCGATGCGAGGCGAGCGATGGCCTGGCTTTCGAGCAGGAAGACCTGGCGCGCCAGGTCGAGCAGGGAAGTGTCCATTGCGCAGAGGATGCCAGAGCACGCGCGGGCGCTGCAAGTACTTGCAACTCTTGCCTCGCGCTTCTTTAGGCTTATGGGAGGAGGTGAGGCGATGCCGCAGATTTGGAAGGAGCCCTACAATGTTGAAGCCGCGCTCGATCTTGGAATCCGCGACCTCGAAGGCGGTCGCATCGTGCGCTGGGATGAGCGAGGCATTCAAACTGAGTGGGACGAGCGGCCAGATCTTGAGCCCGCGTGCATTCTCTTCGTACAAGTGTGTGGCTTTACTTTCGGCTTTTTCTCGCGCGCCATGTTGCTGGCCTACCTTGAGCACTTTGAGCAAAAAGTTCAGCCCAGCCGCATCCGCGACACTCCACATTGTAACCACGATATGCGCCAAGACGTGTTCACCAGGCTGCCCCTTTACCTGCGTGAAGAGCCTAAGCGCCTGCGCGTGGTGAAGGCACTGCAGAAGGCTCTTGAAGAGTTCAGATCGTGAAATTGAGGCCAGCTAACCCAACGGGCAAGTACTCGCACTCAAGTACTTGCCCGTTTGCTTTGGCGCGCTCTTTAATAAATCCAGGTCATGCCGCGTAGGGTGATGGTGTTGGGGCCAGCCATGTTCTTCTGAGCGCCGATGTCCTGCAGCGAGACAGCGACGATGTGATCCAGGTCGAGCTGGCCGTTGGCGGCGCGGCGCGTGGGCAGGTTGGTGAAGTCGGCCAGGTTCACGATGGGCACGAAGGTCTGGCGGCGCACATCGACGGGAACAGGAGCCGTCCACACCGCGCCGTCGCTTTCATACAACGCGACTTGCAAGAGCGTGGGCCTGGCTGTGGAGACGCCTATGGCCAGGCGCAGCAGGCGATCGCTGCTGCTCGCGATGACCACGCCCGCGCCGCGCGAACGCCTGCGCACGCTCTCGGGCGGGAACAGGCGCAGCGTCTCGGGGTTGACCGGCGAGATCAACAGTGCGTCGCGGTTGGCCAGGCGCACCATGCTCCACTTCAGCCCCGCTCGCTCGCCTTCCAGAGCCGTCGTGGTGCCGTTCAGAGGAATCCAGCTCTCTACAACGCCCCACGCATCTTGCACCACGGCCTGCACCGGCACCTCAACAGGAGCCGCTGCCCGGCCTTGAGCACCCCCTGGAGCGCCGCCTTGAGCATTATCCTGAGCTGGATCGCCTTGCCCTGGGTCCGCCTGGGCCACGATTTTGTCTTCTGGGGGAGCGACTTCCCTGTAGCGCTGCCCCTGGCGAGCACCAAGCGGCACGTCGGGCGAGGCCATCTCCGCGTTGAAGTTGGCCTCGCCCCCATTGCCCGCGTTCGGGTCGCCGTTGTTGGGTTCGGCGACCTGGGGCGCAGGCTGGGGTTTGGGTGCCACGGGAGCGGGCACGACGGGGTTGGGCGAGGGCGCGGTCGAGACCTTGAGGTCGTCCAGCCACAGGGTTCGCTGGCCGCTGTCGCGTGTCTGCCCGGCGAAGAGGCGCCACACATTGGTCGCATCGGCCACGCCCCAGCGCGCGATGCGGCTCCAGCCAGCATCCCACAAAGCGCTGGGCAAAGGCTCGGGCGACAGCGCGCCGCCCTTGACCTCGTGGCCAGCAAAGCGAGCGCGATCCACGCTCAGCTCCTGCCACGCTCCTCCCGCGCTCCACACCGTGGTCGAGTAGCGCGTGCTCAAGGCCTGGGCTCCAGCCCCCTGAGCCTGAGTCTCGAACCATATCTCAATCGCGCCAGGCACATCGGTCTTGATCTTGAGCCCGATCGAGTTCGCCGTGGACAAGTCCAGCGCGGGCCGAGCCCAGCTCAGGCGAGGCTCGTCGCGGCCCAGCGTGTATTTCCAGCTCAGGGCACGCGCGCCCGAAGCTCCTGCATCGGGCACAATCGAAGCGCTTGAGGGCGGCACCTGAGCCGAAGGCTGAGGCGCATCGGTGGCATCGGGCGCGACATCGAAGCCGTCTTCCAGCAAAGTCTGGCCGCCAGAACCCGCAGTGCTGGCAATGCCCGGAGCCCCAATAACAGGAGCCGTCTGCGCCCACAGCGGGCGCGCATCCCCAACGCTCCAGGGCGCGAGCAGAACGGGAAGAAAATGAAGCAGCGCCCGCGAAGCAAGACGCACGGGCGGGCGCAAAAAACGAGATCGGTTCATGGTGCGGCTCCTGTTTATTAACAGCTTGTCAAGCTTTTCGGTTACAATGGCGGCCTGGTTGCCAAAGATGGATGCGCCTCAAGTACTTGAGGACCACCTTTAGCATTATGCCAACGCCTCGGGTTGCTCTCCCTTTATCATTGTAAAGCGAAGGCGCCAGCGCATCCGCAGTAGAGATTGATGATGACCCTCTTCGACATTCGGGCCGGGCGCACGTTCCGGCGCGCCAGCCTTAGCGCCAGGGCCGCAGCCTCGCGTGGCCCTTCAAGCGTTCAAGCCAGCCCTAAATGTTCCACAGGCTTGGCCATAAATATTTCCAATGTTCCGCTAAGAGGTGCGGTTGGGCTTGTGAAAAGAAGCGTCGGGTTTCGGGCGGTTGTTTGCGGGGTGCTGATGGGAGCGGGCCTGAGCTTGGCAGGCCTGGCTCCAGTGCAGGCTAAGATGTCGAGGGCACGCTTCGAGGCTCTGGCGAACGCTCCTCAGAGCAGCATCAAGGACGACCCTTCGCTGTCCGGGCGCTTGACGCCGCGCGCGCGTGCCGAGCTGCGTGCCGATCCCAAATCGTCCAAGAGCATTCTGGTGCGGCATCAGTTGGAGTGGTGCGACACGGCTCAGGACTACGCCAGGCGCAACCCCCAGGCGGCCATGTTGCAGGCCATGAGCGACAGCTGCATCATCCTGGGGCCGCCCGACACGCCCGCTGTGCGCAACGCGGCCATTCCCAACGCCGCCTCGCCGTGGAAGACGCTGCGCGTGGTCTTCCATCTCTTCACCAACAACGACGGCTCGAACCCCACGGGCACGGCCTCGGATGCTCAGGGCGCCCTGGATCAGCTCAACGTGGACTACGCGCCGGGCCGCATACGCTTCGTGAGCACGGGGGTTTACGTGCACCGCTCGTCGCGCTTCCGCGAACCCAGAAACGCGGACGGCGAGGTCACGGCCATGAAAGCGGCCTACGCCCTGGCGCCCTCACGCCAGATCAACTTCTATGTCTTCGAGGCCAAGACAGCCAACGATCGCCTGCTGGGGCGCGGCACCTTCGCCTGGGACCCCGCCGCTCTGGGGGCTCAGGGCGGCTTCTTCTGCGACAACAACGCCTTCGGGCTGGGCAAGCGCACCGCGACCCACGAGTTCGGCCACTGCCTGGGCTTGTGGCATCCGTTTCGCGGAACCGAAGAAGTGCAGTCCGATGGCTGCTCCGGCTGCCGCGAAGTGGTGGGGCGCAGCGTGGCTGCGGGTGATCACACCGGCGACTTCTGCTCGGACACGCCTCCGACCTCGCTCAACTTCAACTGCGGCCCTCCGACCGATGACCCCAGCACCCCGGCCAACGAAGCCATCGATTCGTGCAACGGCAAGCCCTTTGGTGTCACGGACTTCTCGAACTACATGGGCTACGCTGATGACACGTGCATCAACCACTTCACGCCTCAGCAGTATGGAAGGATGAGGGCCTGGATCGACTACAAGCTCAAGAGCTGGCAGGTCGGGCTCAACCCCAACGATCCTCCCGTTGTGGTGTCCACGGCTCCCTCTGGGCGCGTGCTGTCGCGCCTGCCCTTGATCGGGGCCGCGTTCACGCAGACCATGAACAGGGCCGCGGTGCAGGCTGCCCTGCGCATCACTCCGGCTGTGCGCGGCACCTTTGTGTGGGCGCCTGATTCCAGGAGCTTCACCTTGCGCCCCTCGGCTCCCCTGAGCACGGGCACAACTTACAATGTGCAGCTCCTGCCTTCGGCCAGGGACATCAGGGGGCGCGCTCTGGACGGCAACTACGACGGGCGCGCCCAGGGTGTGGCCACCGACAGCGTGAACTGGAGCTTCCACATCGCAGGCGCGCCCGCCAACGACAACTTCGCCAACGCTCAAGTACTTGGGGCGCGCGGCACGCTGCAAGGCAGCAACGAGGACGCGACCAGGGAGCGAGGCGAGCCCAACCACGCCCTGAGCCGTGGCGGGGCTTCGGTGTGGTATCGCTACGTGGCTCCTGCTTCTGGCATCGCGAACTTCAGCACCGAGGGCTCGAACTTCGATACGGTGATCGCGGCTTACGAGGGCACGGCTGTGGGCGCTCTGAGCGAACTGGCCAGCAACGACGACATCAGCAGCAGCGACCTGAACAGCGCCGTCAGCTTCCACGTGAACAAGGGCGAGGTGGTGTCGATTGCCGTGGATGGCCTGGTCGATCAAACCAGCACCTCCGTTCCAACGGGCCGCATCGCCTTGAGCTGGGGCCTGACCCCGGCTCCTTCCAACGATCTCTTCGCCGATGCCACTATAATCGGCGGCACCAGAGGCAGCACGACGGGCAACAACAGCGGAGCCTGGAGCGAGCCAGGCGAGGTTGGCCCGGCTCACAACTCGCCTCAGTCCTCGATCTGGTATCGCTGGACCGCTCCTGCTGCGGGCCTCGAAACCTTCAACACCCAGGGCTCGACCTTCAACACCGTCATAGGCATTTACACGGGCACGCGTGTGGATGCTCTGACAAGCATCGCTTCAGCTGCGAACTCGGGCACGGGCACGGGCACGGGCAGCCTGTCCAGCGTCTCGTTCACGGCTGTGGCCGGAGTGACTTACTCGATCTCGGTCGTAGGCCAGGGCTCGGGCGTGGGCGCTCCTCGCGGCGCGGTCAAGCTGAACTGGAGCCTGAAGTCCGCTCCATCCAGCGACCTCTTCGCCAATGCTCAAGTGCTTGCGCGCTCCGCAGGAAGTGTCGCGGGCACGAATAGCGGAGCCAAGTACACGGCCCGGCTTCTTGCGCTCGTTGTGTTGCGAACTCGCGGCTAAGTTGAGCCGAGCTGAGCAGCCAAGCCAAAGGGAGCGCGTTTTTGTGCGCTTCCTTTGGCTTTTGATCGGCTGCAAGTACTTGTGGCTGAAGAGTTGAAGGCTACAGCAAGCCGCCTTGATTCCCTGAGTGCGCTATGGCTTGAGCGCTTGCTGAGCCGGAGCGAAGTCGGGTTCGAGCGAGACGGACTCGCTTAGCAGCTTCTGCACCTGCGCCTCGCGCGAGGCAAGCGGCGAGAGCACGTTCTGAGCGCGCAGGATCATCGCCAGGTGATAGGGCAGCTCAGCCGAGAGCGTGGGCGAGGCGAAGTTCAACGCCTTCAGCTCGGACAGCGAGTGCCTCGTCTCATCCAGAGCCGCCTGCTGCTCCTGGCGTGCCGCCTCCAGAAGCTGAGAGTTGCCACGCACATCGGTTTTGGCCTGCTTGAACAGAGCCCAGGCCAGCGAGTCGCGCGTGTTGGCGCGCGCGAAGCGAGCCAGCAAGTAAGCCCCATCCTCTTCGCCTCCTTTCTGCCTGGCGTCTTGAACCTCTTGGTCTTGCAGCTGGAGAGCCCGCTTCGTTAGCGTCTCGGCGCGCTTGAAGTCCTCGCTTGAGGTGCCTTTGTCGGCCAGGAAGTAGCCCAGCGCGTTCAGCAACACAGGGTTCGACGAATTGAACTCGCCGCCCGCTTGCCTCGACAGCTCCAGGGCGTGGCGATAGGAAGCCGCTTCCTTCTGGCCAAGCTGTGCCTTCTGCGCTTCGTTGGTCGCGACTTGAACCTGCGCACTCCACTGGCTGGCGCGCTCCACTTCCTCTTCCGCAGGCGAGAGCAGTGCTTGAGAGGCCAAGCGACGCGCCATAAAACTATAGTCCAGCCGCTTCAAAGTGCTCTGCGCCCGCTCGAAGCGCCCCACATCGTTGTTGCGAGCGGCCATCCACGCCTCGTCGTAAGCCTGCCCCCGAGCCAGCGACATCCGCACGCGCTCCCATGCTTCGCCCCACGAGCGCGCCACGCCCGAAGTACTTACAGAAGCATCGGTGCCCGGCGCAGCGCAGCCGCCCAGCGAAAGCGCTGCCACGGCAAGGCTAAGCGCGCCCACACGACGCGCCGAGGGCCGAGTAAGAAGGCGAGGCAAGGTTGGGTTCATGGCTGATGGAGAGGGAATTCTTGTAGGGGTGCATTGCAATGCGCCCTCGGAAGAGGGCGCACTGCTAATGATGCGCTCCAAGCGGAAACAACTCAAAGCAGCTCGGGCGCTTCTCCCTCGGGCGCGGCGTGCGGCAGCGATGAAGTCCTTGCACCGCCGCTTTCTTCGCGCAACTGGCGCGCCAGCCGAGCGACGGCCGTTGCAATCAGCGCCCCGCACTCTTCATAAGCCTCGCGCGAGCCGCCGTAGGGATCTTCGATTTCGGTTGAGCTCAAACTGCCCTCAACGCCCAGCAACCTGGCCACCGACTCCTCCTGCGAGGAGCGTGGCAGGAAGTCGCTCAGGCACAACACGCGCGGCATCGGCCCCGATGCCCCACGTAACATCCGGCTCAGCGAGCGGGCGTGCGAAGCCGTGAGCCCAACGCAGACATCGACTTGCCTGAGCGCCCCTTCGTCCACCGCGCGCGCTCGATGCTCGGACAGATCAACGCCCCAGCCGCCCGCGATCTCAACCGCGTGCCCAGCCGCTGTTTCGCCCGCATCAGGAGCCAGCCCAGCCGCGAACGCGCTCCAATCCGCAGGCACTTCGCCTCGGTTTTGCAGCGCTCGCCAGGCGGCCAGCGCCAGAGGCGAGCGGCAGGTGTTGCCCGTGCACACAAAGAGAATCGTCATCTGGAGGCAAGTCCTTGCAGCTTACTCTTCTACTTTTGCTCGACAACCTCGCTCGCCTCGCCGTCCCACGCAACGCTGTCCCAGTCCACGCCATCTGAAACGCCACCGCTTCCCACCTGAGTTGGCCCCGCGTGCACGCCGAAGCCGATGCGGTGCGCGGACTTCGCGTGCCCGTTTATGTGCCCATTGAGAGCGTTCTTGATGGCGTTCTTGGAGCGCGGCGCGTTGTCCTCCACCGATTCCAAGTAAGGCTCCATCTTGTCCTTCCAGCGCCGCGCCAGCTTGGCCTTGACCTTCAGAATCGGATGCGAGCCGTCGCCCTCCTGCCACTGTTGCTCCAGAATGCGCCCGTGAACCGAAAGCTCAGCCAAGACGCGCCCTGTCTCGTTGCTCGAAGCGTCCAGTCGAAACACGCAGTCTAAAGCCTGCTCGTCGAGCAGAACCTTGATCTTCTCGTGCAGATCGTCCAGCCCCTCGCCCGTGAGAGCCGAGGTGAACACGCCCTCTGGATGGCGCGCCGCCAAAGCCTCGCGCTGACCTGGCTTCAAGCGGTCGCACTGGTTCAAGACCAGCAGATGCGGCGTCTCAAGTACTTGCAGCTCGTTCAAGACCTTCTGCACGGCGTGCATCTTGTCGTCCATTTCGGGATCAGCGCCATCGACAACGAGCAGCAAGAAGTCCGCGTTCTCGACCTCGTTGAGCGTCGAGTGGAAGCTCTCGACCAGGAAGTGAGGCAAGCGGCGCACGAAGCCAACCGTATCCGAAAGCAAAATCGAGCGGCCTGCGCCCAGCTCAACCTTGCGCGTCGCAGCTCCCAGCGTGGCGAAGAGCTGGTTGGCTTCGTAAACCCTCTTGCCTGTTGGGTTCGAGAGCGCGTTCAAGAGCGCGCTCTTGCCGACGTTTGTGTAGCCGACCAGAGCCCCCAGCTCGAACTCGTAACGCGAGGCTGACTCGACCTTTTTCTGCTTGCGGATCACATCGAGCTGGCGTTCGAGCAGAGTGACGCGCTCTCGCGCCATGTTGCGGTCGGTTTCGAGCTGCGTCTCGCCAGGCCCGCGCGTGCCGATGCCGCCTCCCGTGCGCCCCAGGTGAACCCACATGCGCTTGAGCCGCGGTAGCTGGTAACGCAGCTGAGCCAGCTCGATCTGCAGCTTGGCCTGAGCCGTCTGCGCCCGCCTCGCGAAGATGTCCAGAATCAGTTCGGTGCGGTCGATGACACGAATCTGCAATTCTTCTTCGAGATTCTTACCTTGAGCCGGTGATAAATCGCAGTCCACGATGACGACGTTGGCATCAACATCGGCGCACAGGGCCTTGATCTCCTCGACTTTGCCCTTGCCAAAGAGCGTGGCCGGATCGGGCTTCTGCCTCTTCTGCGTGACGCGGCCTCCCACGACGGCTCCTGCGGCCTCGGCTAAGCCAGCCAGTTCATCAAGAGAAGCCTCCTCCTCGAAGTCTTCCTCGGCCTCCCAGTCGGGCGCATCGGCGGCCAGGGCGTTGGCAGCGCGCTCGCTTTGGGTTGAAGGGCGCACATAAAGCGACAGGTGCGCCAGAACCGCGCGCTCCACTTGAGCCGCGGTCGAGAATGTGCCGTGCGTGTTGCGCCCGGCGTCCTTTTGTTTGGATTCGATGTGGAAATCTGCCATAAGATGATTGCCTTTAGAGACGAGCCAAGCGCCAAGAGGATGCCCCGATAAAGCCGCGCCTGAACGTTAGAAGAGGTGGATGAGGGAAATGAAGCGCGCAAAGCAAAAAAGCGAAGCCGCCAGGGCTCCGCTTTTTTGCTTTAGATTGGTAGGCCGTGCAGGGGTCGAACCTGCGACCTTGGGATTAAGAGTCCCCTGCTCTACCAGCTGAGCTAACGGCCCAATCTCGTAACGCCCGAACCATTTTACTTCCATGTGCTCTTTAGCGCAAGGGGAGCGGCAAGTTTTGTTTGGTGCGCTTGTGAATGCGCTCGACAGAAGTTGGCTTTAGCCTCCAAGCGCCAGCTTCAGTCGAGCGCAGCAAGTTAAAATCCCCGGATGCCCACGACTTCCGCGTCTCACTGGGACGCTCTCTTCTCCGGCCCCGACTTCTTCTACGGCCTGGAGCCTGGCCCCGTCGCCCGCCGCGCCGAGAAGTATCATCGCGCCGGGCGAACGTCCAGCTCAACGGCTCTGGATCAAGGCTGCGGCGAAGGTCAGGATCTGGTGTTTTTAGCGGCTTGCGGCTATCAATGTACAGGCCTCGATTTCTCACGGCACGCGCGCCGCAAGGCTCAGAATCTGCTGCAAGAGCAGAATCTGCAGGCTCAAGTACTTGAGGTGGATCTCGCGCTCTGGCAGCCGAGTCAAACCTGGGATTTGGTGCTCTCGATCAATGCGTTGCCCTTTGTCGGCGAGCGAGCGGATTTCGCTCTGGAGCAGTTGCTGCGCTCGGTTGCCGTTGGCGGCGTGCTTGGCTTGAGCGTGTGGGCGCGGGAAGAGGCTGAGCTGCCCGCGCTGGTTGAAGGCGTGCGCTTGTGGACGCTGGAGGAAATTGAGAGCGCTCTGGAGCAAAGCGGAGCCTGGCAGAAGCTCGAAGTCGCGCTTTTGCGGCAATATTTCCGCAGCGAGAGCGGCTCGGCTTGCGAAGAAGCGCGCCCATTCGTGACGATGGTCGCCCAGCGGTTAAAGTAAAGGGCAAGTATTTGTGGAATCTTGATGCGATTTGAAGCGGTTCTGTTCGATATGGATGGCGTGATTGCCGACTCCGAAGCGATGTGGAATGACATCGACGGCGCGATGCTGCGCCTGCACGGAGTCGAGTACAAGGGCGAGCACAAGGCTCAGGTGCTGGGCAAGTCGTTCCCTCTGGCGCTTGGCTTCTACCGCGACACCTTCAACATCCGCGCCGAACTAGAAGAGATGATGCTGCAGCGCTCTGAAATCGCGCGCGATTTCTACGCCGAGAAGATTCCCATGTTCGAGTCCGCGCCCCAAGTACTTGCGGGGCTGAAGGAGCGCGGCCTGAAGATCGGGCTGGCGACTTCGAGCGTGTCGAGTTTGGCGCGGCCCTTCTTGCAGCGCCACGACATCGAGAAGTACTTCGACGCGCTGACAACGGGCGAGGAAGTCGAGCATGGCAAGCCCAATCCTGACATTTACCTGAAGGCGGCTGAGAAAGTTGGCGTGGCTCCCGCGAAATGCTTGGTCGTCGAAGATGCTCTGGCTGGAGTTGAGGCGGGCAAGAAGGCGGGTATGATGGTGGCGGCAATTCCCGATGCGCGCTGGGGCGATGTGTCCTTGTTTCCCCAGATGGCGGATGTCGTGCTGAGTGATTTGGCGCAACTGCTGTTCTGGCTGGATCGTCAGAGCGCGGGCAATTTTGATTAGGTGAAGAAAACAAATTTTTCCTCACTCCGTTCCACGCGCCGCCAAGTCGCTGCAAGTACTTGAGGTGTTCGACGGAGGATGAGGATGGCGGGAACGCTTTCGATGAATTACCCGACGCCGTGGCCGCGCTCAGCGAGCGCCGACGAGGACGCGCTTCTGGTTGAGCGCGCCATCAACAACGACTTGGCGGCTTTTGAGGCACTGGTCTCGCGCTACAAGGATCGCATCGTGGGCTTCTCGGCGCGGATGCTGGGCGACCGCGACGAGGCCGAGGACGTGGCCCAGGAAGTCTTCATCAAGGCCTATCGCAACCTGGAAGGCTTTCGAGGCGCCTCTTCCTTCTCGACCTGGCTTTATCGCATCGCGACCAACCTGTGCATCGACCGCGCCCGCGCCCGTAAGCGCCGTCCCCAGAGCGCGTATTCTTTAGACGAGCCCTTCGACAAGGAAGAAGACAAAGGCGGGCGCGACGTGCCCGACGAGACCTTCGAGCCTTCGGGCATGGCCGAGCGTGACGAGCTGAGGCTCCGTGTGCGAGAAGCCGTGGCCGAGATGCCTGAGAAGATGCGCTCGGTGCTCGTGATGTGCGACATGAACGGGATGGCGTATGAAGACATCGCGCAGGTCTTGAAGATTCCCATCGGCACGGTGAAGAGCCGCTTGTTCCATGCGCGAGCGGACTTGGCCAGGCGCTTGAAGCCTTATATGCGCGGCGTGAAATGAGTTTTGAGACGAGCAAGTACTTGCGCTAAAATGCAGTGACAAGAAAATCGCATCGAACACGAGAAGAGGTTGATGCGTCGTGGGATGCGATTTGGAGAAGCGAACATGAAACGGCTCAGCGACTTGGAGATGATGGATTACCTGGACGGCACCCTGGCGCCCGAGCGTCGCGTGGCTGTCGAGGCGCACCTGGCGAGCCACGCCGAGGACGCGCAGTTGCTGGCTGACCTCCAGATGGCCCAGAGCACGCTGCACGAGATGACCGAAGCCGAGCCCATCCGCGCTTCCGATGACTTCTGGCACAAAGTGCGCAAGGAACTGCCCCAGCCTCGCCAGTCGGCTCCGGCTAAGGGCCTGATGGCTCAGCTGGGCAGCTGGCTGTGGCCCACGCAGTCGCCGATGGGAATGTCCCTGCGAGTCGCGGTTCTGGCCGCGTTCCTGGCCATGATGGCAACCTGGTTCGGCCCAAACCAAATCCAGAGATCAGGCATGGCGCAGCACAGCGTGCAGATGCTCTCGCCACAGCAAAAGGCTGAGGTCACGGTGCGAGTTCCACCCAAGCGCGACGCCAAGCCCTTGCCCGGAGCGGCTGGCTCGAACGAGAGCGTGAACAACAACTAAGGCCGCATCCAGAACGAACCGCCAAGTACTTGATTCAAGTGCTTGGCGGTTTTGTTTTGAGCGGGCGAAAAAGATTTGAACACGGCGAATCTGTTGCCGTTATAAGTGGCATCTCTCCTTCCTCAAGGGCGCCCTGCAGAGCAAATGCTCTGTGGGGCGTTCTTGTTTTTGCGTGCTGGGAGCGCTCGAAGACAGCTCGAAGCGGAACGCAAGTGCCGTGGATGTTAAGCGCGTGATAAAATGCCGGGCGCTTGCGTACGACTACGCGTGCAAGTACTTGCGGAGCCCTTCTTCATGCGTTCTTCCCACTACTCTTACCTCACGCGCCGCTCCGTTTTATCGAGCGGCCTTTTCTTCCTCGGCGTTCTGGCTGCCTTGCCAGGCTGCAAAGACACCGCGCAAAACACAAGCGCTACAGGAGCTTCCGGCTCAGCCAATGGGAATTCAGTGGCGAGCTCAGGCGCAAGCGGAAGCCAGGACAGTTCGGGAGGCGGGCAGGTGGCTGCTCCCTATGATGCGAGCGCGCCTGAGATCAAGATCGGTGGCTACTTCTCGCTGACGGGCGACACAGCGACCTTTGGTCAAGGCTCAGTCAAGGGCATCCAGATGGCTTTTGACGAGGTGAACAAGGCCGGGGGCGTGCTGGGCAAGCCGCTCAAGCTGATCGTGCGCGATGACGCTTCCAAGTCCGAGCAGGCGGGCGGCGAGGTCAAGCAGCTCATCTACCAGGAGAACGTGCTGGCCGTGCTGGGCGAGGTGGCTTCGTCCTCCTCGCTGGCCGGGGCCCCGGTCTGCCAGAGCGCCAAGGTGCCCATGCTCTCGCCCTCCTCGACCAACCCCGCCGTGACGCGCATCGGCGACTACATTTTCCGCTCGTGCTTCATCGACGACTTCACGGGAGCCGCAGCGGCCAAGTTCGCGCGCACAACTCTCAAGGCCAAGACAGCCGCAGTGCTTACGGACTCAGCCAACGACTACTCGAAGGGCTTGAGCCAGGCCTTCCGCGACGAGTGGAAGAAGGCCGGAGGCGTTCTGGTGGCCGAGCAGTCTTATGCCAAGGGTGACAAGGACTTTCGAGGTCAGCTCACGGCGATCAAGGGCAAGAACCCTGACGTTCTGTATGTGCCCGGCTACTACACCGAGGTTGGAAACATCGCGGTGCAGGCGCGCTCAGCTGGGCTCAAGCAGCCGATGCTGGGCGGCGACGGTTGGGATTCGCCCCGGCTCTATGAAATTGCCAAGGCTCAGTTGCAAGGCAGCTACTTCACCAACCACTACTCGCCTCAGAGCAAAGACCCCAAGGTGGTGGCCTTCATCCAGCGCTTCAAGGCCAAATACAGCGGCGAGACGCCCGACGCCCTCACTGCCGTGGGCTACGACGCCGCCCTCATGATGGCCGACGCCATCAAGCGAGCCGGAGCCCTGGACCGAGCCAAGCTGCGCGACGCCTTGGCCAGCACCAAGAACTTCCCTGGCGTGACGGGCACCTTCTCCATCGACGCCAACCGCAACGCCGTCAAGCCCCTGGTCATCCTCAAGATCGTGGGTAGCGGCGGCCAGTACGTGACGACCGTCAACCCGTAACTCTGGGTGCCACAAGTACTTGCGGGCGCGTATTCAAGCGGCAATCACGAAGGCCCTATGGAAATTCTGCAGCAGGCGGTCAATGCTCTGGCGCAGGGCTCGATCTACGCCCTGATCGCGCTGGGCTACACGATGGTCTACGGCGTGCTGCGCTTCATCAACTTCGCGCACGGTGAGATCTATATGCTCGGCGCCTTCGCGGGCTTCTTCGCCTCGCGCTGGCTCGGAGTCACGCAGCGCCTGGCCGATGGCAAGCCCGCCGGGCTCATCCAGGTCGCGTTGATCTTCCTCTTCTCGATGCTGGCCTGCGCCGCAGCGGGAGCCCTCACCGAGCGCCTGGCTTACCGCCCTCTGCGCAACGCGCCGCGCCTGACCGCGCTGATCACGGCCATTGGCGTCTCGATGCTGCTGCAATACGGCGGGCAGGCTCTGTTTACGCCCGATCCTCAGCCGTTTCCCGCCCTCATCTCAGGCGAGCCCGTGGTGCACAGCCAGCTCGTTGAGGTGACGTGGCAGCAGGTCGCGATCATCGGCGTGGCCTTCGGCTTGATGATCTTGCTGCAGTGGATCGTGCAGAAGACGCGCATGGGGCGCGCGATGCGAGCCGTCTCGCTGGATCGCGCGGCGGCTTCGCTGATGGGCATCAACACCGATGTGGTGATTGCCTTTACCTTCGCGCTGGGCTCAGCTCTGGGCGGGGCGGCTGGCGTGCTCAACTCGATTTACCAGCCTTCGATCGATCCGCTGATGGGCTCGATGGCCGGGCTGAAGGCGTTTGTGGCGGCTGTTCTGGGCGGCATAGGCTCGATTCCGGGCGCTGTTCTGGGCGGCCTGCTGCTGGGATTCGCTGAGGTCGCGATCAGTGCCACGCCGTATTCGCAATACCGCGACGCGATTTCGTTCGCGATCTTGATCATCGTCTTGCTGCTGCGCCCGGCTGGGATTCTGGGGCGCAACGTGGCCGAGAAAGTCTGAAGTCTCAGGCGCGGCCCGCAAGTACTTGAGCCGCCTGGATCTGCTTGCTATGCCTGCTTTGTCCTCATCGCCCGCTGTTTCTAAAGCTGCTCCTGATGGCGTGCTCGTGCCATGGTCCAGGGCAACGTGGCCGCTGCGCGTGGTGATGAGCGCGGGCGTGCTGTTGCTCTTACTGGGCCTTCAGTACGTCATAGAGCACGGCCTTGGAACCTTCACGCTGGTGCTTCACCGGGATGTCAGCGGCGCGTTCATCTTTATGGAGCACGGCCCCGGTTCCTTCGGGCGCATCGACCCTTACAACCAGCAGATCATTGCTCTGGCTGGCGTGAACATCATCCTGGCTGTCTCGCTGAATCTCATCAACGGCATCACGGGGCAGTTTTCGCTGGGGCACGCGGGCTTTATGGCGGTCGGAGCTTACTCGTGCGCCGCGTTCGTGGTTTACGCGGGGCCAAGGCTGCCCTTTGTGGACCCGATTGTTTTTGGGCTGGGCTTGATGGTCGGGGCTATCGCCTCGGGGATCGCCGGGCTGCTGGTTGGGTTGCCCTCGCTGCGTTTGAGGGGCGATTATCTGGCGATTGTGACGCTTGGGTTCGGGCAGATCATCATCTCGATCATACGCAACATCGAGGCTGTGGGCGGCGCTTCGGGCTTCTCGAATTTGCCCAAGTTGTCGAACCTGGCCTGGGTTTATGCCATGGTGATCGGGTGCCTGCTGTGCGTGCGCAACCTGGCCGACTCGAATCTGGGCCGCTCGATGCGAGCCGTGCGCGATGACGAGATCGCCGCCGAAGCCGCGGGCATCGACACCACGCGCGTGAAAGTCCTTGCGTTCGTGGTCTCGGCGATGTGGGCCGGAGTTGCGGGAGGCTTGCAGGCGCATTACCTTCAGCTGGCGCATCCAAACGACTTCACCTTCATCAAGAGCATCGAGATCGTGGTGATGGTGGTTCTGGGCGGCCTGGGCTCGATCACGGGCTGCACCTTGACCGCTGTTGGGCTGCGTGTTCTGGAAGAGAAACTGCGCGATCCTCAGTGGGCACTAGTTACGGGCGTGATGCTGATTGTGCTGGCGGCTACTCTGTCGTATCCACGTTACCGGGCGCAGATCAAGGCGAGCTCAGTGGGTTGGCTGCAATGGTCGTTCTGGCCTTTGGTGTCGCTGCTGGCTCTGGGCGCGAGCTGGATGTTCGCGCGCGGTTGGATCGAGGCGAACGTGAACTCGCTGCGCTACATCATCTACGCGCTGATCTTAATTGTGCTCATGCTGCTGCGGCCACAAGGTCTGCTCGGGCGCTCGGAAATCACCTGGCGCGGGCTGAGGAATCTGGGACGGCGCAGGACAAGTACTTGAGGCCGCATCGGACGCTTGGAGTTGGGGCGTTAGCCGCATCAGGTTCCCTTGTCTCAAGGGGCACATCTCTTAAAAAATCGCGCTTTAAAAGTGTTGAATCGGGGCACACTTCATTCTGTCGCCGCAAGTACTTGCTACGGCGCTCAAGAGGTGAGCTTTGGACATCTATCGCTTCTGCTTATACGCCGGAGTCACCGGCATCGCGTGCATGGCCGTGCTCGGCATGGGCCACTTTTCCTTTGGTCACGGCACCCACGGAGCCGCTCATGGTTCCGGTCATGGAGGCCACGCTGGGGGCCACGGGGCGCATGGCGCGGCTCGCGGAGCGCCTGGTGCACGTGGCCACGCTGCGCACAACTCCTCAGCGCGAGGCAGCGCCGGGGGCACGATGCTCGACATTCTGCTGGGCTTCCTGTCGCCTCGGGTGCTGTTCTCGCTGTCGCTTGGCTTTGGGCTCAGCGGCGTGCTGCTCAAGCGCGCCATGGCCGAGCCCGCGCTTTTGATCCTGGCCTTGTGCGGCGGGTTGCTTTTTGAGGGCTTGTTCGTGCGCCCGCTGTGGAATTTGGCCTTCCGCTTCGCCTCCAACCCGGCTCGCACCTTGGAAAGCGCCGTGTTCGAGGAAGGCCGCGCCGTCACGGACTTCGACGCCAACGGGAACGGCTTGGTGGCCATTGACCTGGACGGGCAAGTCATGCAAGTACTTGGCGTGCTCAAGCCCCAAGATCGCGAGATGAGCACGCGCGTGCGCACCGGAGAGCGCCTGTTCATCGAGGAAATCGACACTGCGCGCAACCGCTGCACGGTGTCGCGCCTGAGTTCCTGAGCTGAACCGAACTTGAGTTGAGGCCCGCCTGAGCGGGCAAGGAGTCACATGGAACCCGTTTCTTGGATTGCTGGCGTCGTCTTCTTGATCCTGATTGTCATTCCGATGATCGCCGCCAAATTTCTGCGCCCGGTTGAGGCCGGAACCATCCGCATCGTGAGTTGGTATGGCGGAGGCACAACGACGTATCGCGGGCCGGGCAAGTCGCGCGAGCTGCCTCTGTTAACGCAGGGCACGACGCTCTCGTCCAAGGCCATCAACGTCGATCTGGACATCACCGATCAGACCGCTGACGTGGACGAGAACGGCTTGCCCAAGCCGATCAAGGTGCGCGTGCTGGCCTCGGCCATCGTTTCGGTCGGCGACTCGGACGTGCTGATCAAGACGGCTGCCAACCGCTACTTCTCCAAGGCGCCGGACGAGCAGATGAGCACGCTGGGCGACCTGCTTTCCTCAGCTGGACGCCGCGCCGTTAACCTCTTGACGCACGATCAGCTCTTCTCGGCGAAGACGGCTCCGGTGCGCCCGGCTCTGTCGCAGGCTCCGGCTCAGAGCGCCGCAAGTACTCTGGCCACGATCGAGTCGGCGATCAGCCCGGTTACGGCGAGCCAAGCGATGCAGGTGGCCGAGGATGATGATGATCCTCTGGCGATTATTATCCGCAAGGCGTGCTCGCGCGAGCTGACGGACTTGGGCTTGATCTTCAACTCGCTCAACATCAAGGTGGTGCAGTCGGAAGTGGCCGAGGCGCGGCGTCGGCAGTCGGCAGCTGAGGCTCAGGCCAACGCGGACATCGTGGCCGCGATGCAGACCCGGCGCGCCAAGGAAGCTCAGCTCGAAGCGGACCGCGTGATCTCGGACAAGCAGCGCGAGCTGGAGCAGACGCGAGCCTCCAACGCCGCACTAATCGCTCAGGCCGAAGCCTTGAAGCAAGATGCTCTGGCGGGCCAGCGCACCGCTGAGCTGAAGGCCACGCAGATCGCGCAGGCCACAGCCGACGCCGAGCGCCTGCGCATCGAGGCCGGGGCTCAGGCCGATGCTGAAGCCATTCGCATCACGCGCGTGGCCACGGCCAACGCCGAAAGCATCCGCAAGGTCAACGAAGCGATTCAAGCCGGAGGCGAGTCCTACTTCCGCTACCGCCAGATCGAGATGCTGCCCGAAATCGCTCCCGCCATCGCCGATGCCCTGGCTCAAGCCAAGCTGATCACCATCAGCAGCGGCGGCGAGGCGGGAGGCGCGGCTGGCGCGACCACCAACAACATCACGGGCGTGATCCAGACCGTGCTGGCGGCTCAGCTTGTCGCCAGGGGCAATATGCTCGATGGCGACGCCACGCCCCGAACCTTGCCCCTCGCGAGCAACGGAGCCGCAGGCACGAATGGGCGCGCGGTGGGCAGCTAAGGCTCCTGCAAGTACTTGTGACACAAAACGAGCGCCCGGAGAATTCTCTCTGGGCGCTCCTTCTTGTGTCACAAGTACTTGCGCTGCAAAACGAGGCACAATAGAACGTGGCGCGAGGCTTCAGGGTGGCTTTACGAGGCTCCAAGTACTTGGGCGCTGATTCAACACCTGGAGGATGAGGATGCATCTGCTGCAGCACAACTGGCTAAAGAAAGCGGCTCTGGCGTCGCTGGTGGGAACTGTTGGGATTGCAGGTCTGGCGCGTGCGGATGTGCAGCGCGAGGACTTCCGCATCGACGAAGACTTGGCTCAGGCCGCGCAGAGCGGAGACTCGATGCGCGTGCGCTCGCTGCTGGACAAGGGCGCCAAGGTTGATGGACGCGACCCTCAGACGACCTGGACTCCTCTGATGTGGGCGGCTCGCGGCGGGCACATCGCTGCGATCCGCGTGCTGATCGGACGCGGCGCTCAGGTCAACGCGCGTTCGCTGGGCGATGCTTCGGCTTACTTTCCTCTGGCTCAAAACCCTCACCCTCAAGCCAGGCCCCAGGCGAAACCTCAGCCCGCCGCGAGCGCTGATGTGGCCTCAACGCCCGCGCCTGAGCCCTCGTATTTTCGCACCACGAATCGCTTGATTACGCCGCTGCTGTTGGCTTCCTCTGGTGGCTGGAACATGGCTGCGACCGAGCTACTCAAGCACGGAGCCCAGGTCAACGCGCGCACTTCTTCGGGCGAGACTCCTCTGGAAGCGGCGGCTTTTCGCGGCTACCTTCCGCTTGTCGAGACTCTGCTCAAGCACGGAGCTAACCCCAACGCGCGCAATGGGCGCGGCGAGACTCCGCTGATTGTGGCCGTCGAGGAAGGGCATTTTGATACGGTGAAGCGTCTGCTGGCGAGCGGAGCCGACCCCAACGCCCAGACCTCGAACGGCTACTCGGCGCTTGTGCTGGCCAAGTACTTCGGCTTCAACGACATCGCGCGCTTGCTCAAGCGAGCTCAGGCCGTGCGCGTCCAGCCTTCAACGAGCCATGTCGCGACAGCCAGGGGCAGGCACGCGGTTCCTGCTGCTGCCAAAGCTCGCAAGAGCGGAGCGCCTGCGGCCAAAGGGCCGGACATCATAGTCCTCAACTGATTCTCAGCATAAACTTTCCGCTTCGATTTAAGAGCCGTTGCTTGCTGCAAGTACTTGCAGCTTCTTCGCGGGCGGCACCTGCTGGGGCTACGCTCTTGAATTGTGGACAATGTGAGCGATCAGGGCCGAAGCCCGCGCTCATGGAGGCTTGCAGCCAGTAGCCTCAAGTACTTGAAGTTCTTGAGCGCTTCGCGAATGCTCTGCTGAACCTGAACACGATGAATAGATCCGAGCCAGTTGTCCTTATCTCGCGCCGCGCCTTCTTTGCCTCGGGGCTGCGCCTGGAGCGTCCTGAGTGGAGTTCGGAGCGCAACTTCGAGGTCTGGGGCAAGAGGTCGCGCCCTCATGGCTGGAACTACACGCTCGACGTGTTCTATCAGGGCCACATCGCGGGCACGGACGGCATGATCGTCAACTTAGACGAGCTCAAGCCCATGCTCGCCCGCCTGGTCGAGCCTCTGGATAACTCTGACCTCAACCAAAGCTCCTACCTGAACGGCCAGGTTCCAACTCTTGAAAACTTGTCCAGCGCGCTGTGGCAGAGCCTGCCCGCTCAACTGGGAGCAGGCACACTGGCCCGGCTGCGCCTGCGCGAAGGCACGAGGCGCTGGTGCGAAGTCTCTAATCAAGCCATGAAAGTCACCACAACGTACGAATTTGCTGCCGCCCACCGCCTGCACGCGCCGAACAAGAGCGAAGCAGAAAACGCCGAGCTGTATGGCAAGTGCAACAACCCGCGCGGGCATGGCCACAACTACGGGCTCGAAGTCACCATAGAAGGCCACATCAACTCGAAAACCGGCGAGGTCATCGCCTTGCCCGTGCTGGATGAGATCGTGCAGCGCGAGGTCTTCGAGCGCTTCGACCACAAGCACCTCAACGAAGACTGCCCCGAGTTCAAGAGCATCATCCCGACCAGCGAGAACCTGGCTCTGGTCATCTTCCAAGTACTTGAGCCCGCTGTTGCAGGTGCTGGAGCGCGCCTGTCGCGCGTGGGCCTGCACGAAACCATGAAGAACTTCTTTGAAGTGGAGGCTCCCCTTGCTTGAGCCACGCCCCAACTCAACTCACAACAGCCTCAACCCCGACGCTGCGCAGGCCGGCGCGCCGCAGGAACTGAAGCTCAGCGGCGGCACCGTGACCGATGCCAGCGTGCCCGCTCAGGCCGCGCAAGTACTTGCGCCTGATGTGGAAGCCCTGGCCGCGCACTACAAAGCCATCGTTGAAGGCGTGGGCGAAGATGTGAGCCGCGAGGGGCTGCTCAAGACGCCGATGCGCGCAGCCACGGCGATGAGCTTCCTGACTCAAGGCTACAGGCAAGACTTGAACACGATTCTCAACGGCGCCATCTTCGAGGAAGAGAACAACCAGATGGTTCTGCTGCGCGACATCGAGTTTTATTCGATGTGCGAGCATCATCTGCTTCAATTCTTCGGCAAGTGCCATATCGCTTACATCCCGAACGGGAAGATCGTGGGCGTGTCGAAGATGGCGCGTATTGTGGATATGTTCGCGCGCCGCCTGCAAGTCCAGGAGCGCATGACGAACCAGATCGCCGACGCCATTCAGGAGGCTTTGCAGCCTCTGGGCGTGGCTGTGGTGGCGGAGGGAACGCATATGTGCATGGTCGCGCGCGGCGTGCAAAAGCAGCACTCGATGATGACCACCTCAGCCATGCGCGGCGTCTTCAATGACCTGCCCACGCGCATGGAAATGCTCACCCTGATCCGCGACAACGGGCGTTAAAGCGGGCGCAGCAACAAAAGCGGCCCTTACTTGAAGCTCAAGTCCGGGCCACTTTGCCTTGTCTCAGAGCCTCAGCTTAGCGGCTGCGCCTCGTCCTCGTGCGGCGCCTCAAAGAGGTTGGGGTGCAAAATTGCGGCTGCGACTTCGACGGCTCGCACCGTGGCAGGCGTGCAACGCGAGAACAAGTGCGTGGCGTCTGTGGCCCACACCTTGTCTTCTCGAACGGCGCGCAGAGCCTTGAAGCGCGGCTCGCTCTGCATCAGCTCCAGCCCTTGAGCGCGCGATTCCTCAAGCGAGTAGCCGCACGGCGCGAGCAGGATGAAATTGGGATCGAGCGCGCTGAGTTCATCCCAATCCGCCCGGCGGCTGGGCTGGTTGCTCGCCTGGGGAACGCAGATTCCGCCTGCGCGCGCGATGATCTCAGGAACCCAGTGGCCGCCGATGAACGGAGGCTCGCTCCACTCCAGAACCAGAACCGAAGGCGTGGCGCGCGGCGCTGAGCTTAGCTTCAAGCGCACGCATTCAAGGCGGGCCTGCAGGCTCGCCACAAGTACTTGAGCGCTCTCGGGCACGCCAGCCGCTTTTCCCACGCGCCGGATGTCGCGCCACAGCCCCTCGAAGTCAGTCGCGTCCAGCGTGATGAGCTGCGAGCCCATAGGCGCATCGCAGCGCGCGGTCTTCTCGTTGACGGCGCACACGTCGCAGATGGCCTGGGTCAGAATCACATCCGGCTGCAGCGCGTGCAGCAGCGCGCGGTCGGTGCGATACAGCGAGCCATCGCCCGAACTCAAGGCCGCTCCCACGGCTTCGTCAATCTGGCGCGGCGAAAGATTTTCTTCCAAGACGCTGCGTGTGGCGATGGGAAGACCCTGAGCCAGAGGATGATCGCAGGCGTGCGAGACGGCGTGCAAGTACTTGGAGAGCCCCAGATCGCAAGCGATGTCGGTTCCCGAGGGGATGAGCGAGACGATGGTCATGGAAGTGGTGGCAGAGGTTCCATCGTGGGCAGGGGCAGGTTGGAAAACGCGAACGGCACGCTGAACTCGCTGATCTGGGTCACGACTTCCATCTCGAAGGTGGCTGGAGCCGCCTTGCTCGCGGCTTGCTCGGGCGTGGGCGCGAAGACGGTGTCGAGCACGCCGCCTGGGTAGGGATTGCTCTCCAGGCTCGCCCTGAACTCGCGCCCTTGAGCATCCAGCAGTCGCATCGTGGGCGGCAGGTTCGACAGCTTAAAGAAGAGGCTTCCGCTCTGACGGCTCTGCGGGCTGTCGGAGGGCAAGACCAAAATCGAGACGCGGTAGCCCTCGCCTGGAAAGACGTTGGGGCCGCTGAAGTGCCTGAAGGACATCTGAGATCCAGGCTGGAGCGGGCGCGCCACGGCCAGGCGATAGCGCACCGCGACGCCCGCCAGCAAGATGGTCTTGACCTGTTCCTGCGCTTGGGCTTGGTTCGGCTTATCGAAGAGGCCAGGGATGCGCCAGGTCTCGGTTTTGGCGACCTGAGCCAGCTGCAGCGTGCCCTTGAGCCGCGCCAGACGATGGGAAGCGCTGGAAGGCAGGCGCCAGTCGTTGTGCAGAGCCACTTCACTTGGGCTCAGGTTGCGCACCTCGGAAGAGCTTCCAAAGTACAGCCTTGGGCTCGCGGCCTGGCCGCCTTCGCTCACGGCCTCTTCGATGTGCAGCGAGCACAGCGAAGCGATCAAGGGCGTGTTGCGGGTAGCGCGAGCCACGAAGTCAAAGCCGACTTCATCTCCGTTGGCTCCATCCTGTGCCTGCTGCGGCCCAAAGTGAACTCCAATGCCGCGCGTGATGCCACGCAGTTCGAGTTCTATGGCTCCCTGCCTCACGGTTGGAACAGGAAGTTCAGCATCCCGCGCCCGGAGCACGGAGCTGAAGGCCAGCGTCCCCGCAGCCAATGCGGGTTTGGAAACCGGAGCCTGAACCTTAGCCCAGGCCGCGCCCGTACTCAAGGCCACGATTCCCGCCGCTGCGCCCGCCACGATGCTCCTGCGCGGCTGCAAGTACTTGCTGTGCTGCTTCATCGCCTGCCTCCTCTAAGCTGCGTTCCAACACTTCAACTCTTCGATTACAACGCGCGCCACTTACTCACGCAAGTACTTGCAGCGCCGCTCTCGGTCGCTTCCAGGTCGCCTCAGCCATAAGCTGAGCCGCCAACTGCCTGGCCAGGCGCCTGTCATACTTTCTGCGTCTCTCACTTTAGCCGCGACCCATTATGCCGCCACAACTCGCACCCGAAATCCAAACGCGCAGCGCCCTCAAGCCCGCCTCGGATCTGGAACTCAACGCGCGCTTCCTGAGCCCTTCGCTCGACTTGCCATGGAGCCAGGACATCGTGGCCCTGCGCCGCGACTTCCACGAGCACCCGGAACTGGGCTACGAAGAGACGCGCTCCTCGGACATCATCGCTCAGCGCCTGCGCACGCTGGGCTTCGAGGTGCGCACCGGCGTGGGCAAGACCGGCGTCATCGGCACGCTCAAGAATGGCGAAGGCCCCCTCATCCTGGTGCGCGCCGACATGGATGCGCTGCCCATCCACGAGCAAAACGAGTGGGATTGGAAGTCCGGCGTCTCCGGGAAGATGCACGCCTGCGGGCACGATTGCCACATGGCCATCGGCCTTTCCGTAGCGCGCTTGTTGAGTGAGAACCGCGATTGGAATGGCACCTTGAAGATGATGTTCCAGCCCGCCGAGGAAGGCGGCAACGGAGCCGGAGCCATGATCTCAGACGGCTTGCTCGATCCTAAGCCCGACGCGGCGCTCGCCCTTCATGTGTGGAGCGACCTTGCCTCGGGCCAGGTCGGGTTTCGCGAGGGGCCGCTCATGGCCGCGGCGGATCTGTTCACAGCGCGCATCTTCGGGCGCGGCGGGCACGGAGCCTCGCCTCATCAAGCTATTGACCCCGTGCTCATCGCGGCTCACTTGGTTACGGCCTTGCAGTCGATTGTGTCGCGCACGGTAAACCCGCTGCAGCCGGCTGTTGTGACCGTGGCCAGCATCCACGCGGGCGATGCCTTCAACGTAATCCCGGACGAGGCCACCATCGCGGGCACCACGCGCGCCTTCGATGAGCCCACCCGCGACCTGCTGGAGCGCCGCGTGCGCGAGATTATTGAGACGCTGCCTCAAGTCTGGGGCGCGCGCGGCGTGTGCGATTACCAGCGTGCGTATCCGCCAACCGTCAACGACGCGCGCATCACGAACCTGGCGCGCGCGGCTGTGCAAGAGGAGATCGGCGCTGACAACGTGGTTCTGGGCGAGCCGACGATGGGAGCCGAGGATATGTCGCTGGTGCTGCAGCAGGTGCCGGGCTGCTACTTCTTCGTCGGCGGGCGCAATGAGAGCATCGGCGCCACTTATCCTCATCATCATCCCAAGTTCAACGTGGACGAAGAATGCCTCCACATCGGCGCGCGCTCGATGGCCGCCGCAGTGCGCAAGTGCTTCGAGGAGCTCGCATGAGCACCACAAGTACTTACAGCCCTCTGGCTGCCGAAACTCCAGTGCGCACCGACGACCCCATCAACGCGCGCATCCTGAGCGTGTCCGAAGACAAGGTCGCGGGCTTTGTGCTCGATCCAATGCTCGAAATCGCGCAACTGTGCGGCCTGGACGTTGAGCTTGTCATCGAACGGGTGCGTGCCATGCTGAGGGCAGGCGTCATCCGCCGCGTGCGCCAGACTTTGCTGGCGACCAACCTGGCTCCCGGCTCGCTCGTGGCCTGGCAGGTGCCCGAGGAGAAGCTACAGAGCGCCTTCAATTGGATGTTCGAGCACGATTTGTTCTCGGGCCACGTCGTGATCCGCAGTACGGACGCGCCCATTGCGGGCGCGCGCTACCGTTTGTGGACCACGCTCAAGGTGCCGCGCCCGTTCTCGATGCAGCGCCACTGCGAGTTTTTGTGCGCCCAGACCGGAGCCACGGCTTTCCGCTTGATGCCCGCCAAACGCTTGTTCGCGCTGGGCGTGGGCCACGTGCGGCGGCGCGGCATGGAGCCGGGCTCGAAGTCCGAGGAGCTGGCTCAAGTCTTGGACACCACGATCGTTGAGTTGAGCGAGCACGAGTGGCGCGTCTTGACTTCTCTCAAGCGCGAGTTCGAGGCGGACGAACTCACGCGTGAGCCGTGGCGAGCGCGCGCACGGGAAGCCGGAATCGACTACGAAGAGTTCGTGCACGTGGCGCGCGAGCTGAACCGTCGCGGCGTGGTGGGCCGCTTCTCGACGTTTCTGGAGCACGCCAAGCCCCTCTCAAGCGGCGAGCGCGTGACTCGGTTCAATGCTCTGTTCCACTGGGCTGTGCCCGAGGGACGCGAGATCGAGGCGGGGCAGCAAGTCGGGCGCTTCCACATCATGACGCACGCGTATTGGCGCGAGGGTGGCCCCGAGTTCAACAATGTCAACATCATGGGCGTGGCGCACGGAACCGACAAAGATCTGGTTCTGGCCCACAAAGCGGCCATGGACGAGCACCTGGAGCGCATCGGGATTCCGGTGAGTTACACGAACGTATTCTGGGGCGGGCGAAGCGAGATCAAGCCCAGTGAAATTTCGCCGCTGGCGTATCAACGTTGGGCTCAGCAAGTTGGATTGAAGCAGGAGTAGAAGCCAAGAATAAAGGAAGGGCCGCTCCTCAAGTACTTGGAGCGGCTCTTTTTGATTGTGCGGAGCAGATATGAAAGTCAACTTTCACGGGCTGGCCACGGGCGGCGATGCGGTTGGGCGCGACGAGTCGGGGCGCGTGGTCTTTGCGCCCTTCGCGGCTCCGGGTGAAGAAGCCCAAGTCGAGATCTTCGAAGAGAAGAAGTCCTTTGCGCGCGGCAAGTTGCTGCAAGTACTTGAGCCTTCGCCTCGTCGAGTGGAGCCCACCTGCCCGTACTTTGGGCGCTGCGGCGGCTCGCAGTGGCAGCACCTGAGCTACGATCTGCAGCTCGAATGGAAGCGCAACTTAGCCGTCGAGCCGCTGAGCCGCGTCTTCGGGCGCGAAGTGGTGGAGGCCCTGGCCTCGCCTTGCCTTGGCTCGCCTCCTTATGGTTACCGCAACAAGGCCGACTGGGTTGTGGCGGCTGTGGATGGAAAGGCGCAGATCGGCTTCTTCGCGCGCGGCTCGCACGACATTGTGGACATCGAAGAATGCCCTCAGCAGCCCGAAGCCATCGTTCAAGTACTTGTGGCAGCGCGCGCGGCCTTTGAGCAGAAGCTGGTGTGGCCCTTCGATGTGGCCAGCGGGCGCGGCGTGCTGAAGCGTCTCATCGCGCGCGTCGATACGCAGGGCGAAGTGGCGATCACAGCCGTGACCACGCGCGAGAAGTGGGGGCGCGAAGGCGAGTGGGCGCGCTGGATGAAGAGCCAGGTGCCTTCAGTTGTGGGGATTTTGCGCCGCGAGCCGCGTGCTGAGCCGCGCGTTCTGCACGGGCGCGACTGGCTCGAAGAGCGCGTCGAGGGCCTGGATCTGCGCGTGGATGCCGACGGCTTCTTCCAAGTCAACCCGCACCTGACGCCGAGCTTAGTGCAGAGCGTGCTGCGCCAGGCCCAGGCGCAGAGCGGGCAGAGGGCGCTGGATGTGTTCTGCGGCGTGGGCCTGTTCGCTCTGGCTTTGGCGCGCGAGGGCGCGCACGTGCTGGGGCTCGAAATTGATCGTGGAGCCGTGCGGCGAGCTGAGGGCAACGCGCGCGCCCTGATGCGTTCGCTTGAGGAAGGTCAGGCTCCCATAAACGTCGAGTTCCGAGCTGGAGACGCGGCTCAGGCGCTGCAAGTACTTGCGGAGGCGGGCGAGCGCTTCGATCTGGTGGTGCTGGACCCGCCGCGCGAAGGCGCCTGGGAGTGCATCGAGCCGATCTTGAAGCTGAGGCCGCAGCGCATTGTCTATGTCTCATGCGACCCCCAGACGCTTTCGCGCGACCTGGCTGCCTTGCGCGAGCACTACGAACTACGCGCAATAGAGACCTTTGATTTGTTCCCTCAAACCTCGCACGTCGAGTGCATCGTGGCCCTGGAACGGCGGTCGCAGAGCTCAAGTGCTTGAGGCTCGCACACTTCTGCTATCCACCACTGTGCAGATGCAAGTACTTGTGAGGAAATCAAGGTCAAAATTTATGCTGCGGCTTGGCCCGAAGATCTTCATCTTGTGGTAAAGTCTTAGCGCTTATGGATTGGCACGCGATTTCTTGTGGCCTCCCAAAAGCAGCGCGGAGAGCGAGTGAGCGTTGACTGGGTGCTCGCTGAACCCTTCTGTGGCTTGTTGTGCGCGACGGGTGTTTCACACAGCCTTCACCTCGGGGCGGTTGATTCAAGTGCAAATTTTAACTCTTAATCCGGTGCGTTCTGGCTCTTCATTCTTGGTGCGCTCGCTTGGGCTGGGCTTGATGCTCAGTCTGGCGTCTTCTCACGCGACCTTTGCGGCTCCCAAAGCAGTGGCTCCCAAAGCGCCTGCGGGGTCTGCTGTGGGTGGCACGAGTGCGGAGGCTGAGTTCGAGGTGGTGGCTGCGGGCGATGACTTGTATCGTCTGCTGGGCGTGGTGCAGCGCGGCGGCTTGCTGCAGAGCGCGCCCAAGAGCGGGGCCACGCGCTACGAGGTGGCTCTGGAAACAGGACGCGCGACTCTGGCACTGAGCTCGAAGCGGGCGGCTCAGGCGCGCGTGGGCGAGGATGCGGCCAAGGCCCTGAGTGAGCTGCTGGTGCGGCTGCGGCCCGAGCTGCGGCGTCTGGATGTGGATGTGGACGCGGCCCTGCTGCTGTGTCGCGCGGGCGCTGGAACTCTGGGCTCGCCCGCTCTGCTGGCGCCTGGGCCGCGCTCGAATGGCAACACGCGAGGCGTGGCTTCGGCGTTGGAATCCTCGCGCTTGAGGGCTGAGCCAAGGAGCCTGTCGCAAAGGCTGCGCGACTCGGCTTACCAGACCTTGCACGCCCGCGACAGTGGCGATCCCTTTGGAGGCACCGTCGAGCGCAGCCGCAGCTTCTTTGGCGCGGGCGCTTCCAACCGCTCGGGAGCCGCTTTCTTTGAGCCCGTGAACGTGGGGCCGCACCGCCTTTCCAGCACTGAAGGCTCACTGAGCACTTCGCTGAGCGTGATCGGCGGGCTGAGGGTGCGGGCTGGGCTGTCTACAAGTGGGCCTTCGGCTCTGGCGGGCGGGCTGGGGGTTCTGGGCTCGGGCTCGCCGGATGCTCTGCTGCTTTCGCCCGATGGATCGTCGCGCTCTGTAGGCGTGGGAGCCGACATTTCGCTGCCTGTGGGCGTGACGCTTTCGGGCGATGTGGCTCACCTGAGCACCGGGCTTGCCTCGGGCGGAAGCAGTGCGGGCGGCCTGGGCGCGAGCTTTGCGGGCGCGGGCGGCTTCGAGGGCACGCGCATTGGAGGCCAGGCGCGCGTCTCGGCCTTCAATGATCGCCTGGAGCTTTCGGCGAACTGGGCGCGCCTGATGCCCGAGCAACAGGCGAATTTTGGCGCGCAGACCTCGTCCTCAGCTGGCCTGGGCCTGGCCGTGGGCGACCAGAACTTCAAGCTCAAGCTGCTGTATCAGGAGTTGTTTGGCTCCTCGTCCTCGGGCCAGGCCAACCGCGTCATCGCGGGCGGCGTCAACATTTCGTTCTAAAAGCTAAGCCGCTACGCCGCCGCAAGTACTTGAGCTTCCAAGTACTTGCGGCTTTTTCTTTTGTGCCGGGCGCTCTGGCACGGCGCGGGACGAGCGGGCGAAGTGTTAAAATCTTCGGGTAGAAGAACACAATGTTGGTGGCTCGGGCGCGATTGGCTAAATGGTATGGCGAAGATCTCAACGCGTTATGTGTGCCAGAGCTGCGGCTACGAAACCTCCAAGTGGGCGGGCCGCTGCCCCGAGTGCGGCGCCTTCTCGACGTTTTCCGAGGAGGCCGTGGCCGCCAAGCCCGCCAACCGTGCCCTGGCCGCCCGCCAGACTTCGGCTCGCGAAGGCGCTCCCACCTCGACCTCGGTTCGTCCTCAGGCACTTTCTGCAGTTTCGACGGCGCGGCGCGAGAGGCTGATGACCGGGATGCCCGAGTTCGACCGCGTGCTCGGAGGCGGCGTGGTGCCTGGCTCTTTAGTTCTCATTGGCGGCGATCCCGGCATAGGCAAGAGCACCTTGCTCATCGAAGCCGCCGTTCGCCTGGCCGAAGCTCACGGCTCGGGCTTGTATCTTTCAGGCGAGGAGTCGGCTGAGCAGATTCGGCTGCGCGCCGAGCGCCTCGAGTTGCGCTCGGACAACCTATTTTTGGCTTCGGAGACCGACGTGCTGCAGATCGAGGCGCACATTCGCGCGAGCCGACCCGCCTTTGCCGTGGTGGACTCGATCCAGACCATGCTGCACCCGGCCCTGGAATCAGCACCTGGAACCTTGACTCAGGTGCGCGAGAGCGCCAATGTGCTGCAGCGCTTGTCTAAAGATGAGGGCGTACCAATCTTCATTGTGGGCCACGTCAACAAGGACGGCAACCTGGCTGGGCCACGCGCCCTGGAGCATTTGGTGGATGCCGTGCTGCAGCTCGAAGGCGATGAGCACGGGCAGTTCCGCATCCTGCGCGCGGCCAAGAACCGCTTCGGCTCGACCAACGAGCTGGGCGTCTTCGAGATGACCGAGGCCGGGATGCGCTCGGTTGAAAACCCGTCTGAGCTGTTCCTGTCCGAGCGCCAGAAGAACGCGCCGGGCTCGGTTGTGGTCGCTACTGTTGAAGGCGCGCGACCTTTGTTGGTCGAGGTGCAGGCGCTGTGCTCGCCGACCTATTTTCCTTCGCCGCGCCGCACTGTCACGGGAGCGGACATGAACCGCTTGCTGGTTGTGCTGGCCGTGATCGAGAAGAGGCTGGGCTTGAGGCTGGGCGATCAGGACGTGTATGTGAACGTGGCCGGAGGCCTGCGCGTGACCGAGCCCGCCGTGGATCTGGGCATCGCGCTGGCTGTAATTTCGAGCTTGAGAGATGAGCCCATCCCGGCTCAGACGGCTGTGTTCGGCGAGATCGGGCTGGGAGGCGAGGTGCGCTCGGTGCCTCACATCGAAAGGCGGCTCTCGGAAGCGGTTCGGCTGGGCTTCGAGCAGTGCTTAGTTCCGCACTCGGGCGCTTCGAGGCTGAGGACTTCAGGTGAGTTCCAGGCGCACGCGCGGCCCGTCTCGTCCTTGATGCAGGCCGTCTCGCTGCTCTTGCCCGCAGCTTTGCAGCGTCGTGGGCGCGACTCGGGCGAGCGTTCGGAGCAGAGGCTGGACGGCGAGATGGAAGAGAAGCTGGCCCAGGCGCGCGACACGCTTTCCAGACGCAACGCGGTTCGCAACGGAACTCGCAATGCTGGAGGCCGCGTGCGCAGCCAGGACGAAGACCGAGGCGAGGACGGCTTCGGGGATGAGTAGAGCGGCTGCAAGTACTTGGAGCCGCTGTGCCTGGTGGCTTTGACTGAACTTACGGCCAGAGATCAATTATTGAAAAGGCGCCATTAGGATGAACACCAACAGGCTTATCTGGTTCGCGACGACGCTGCTGTGTGCCCTGGTGGGTGCGATTGTGGGGCGCGAGCTGGGCTTGATTTACACGGAGCGCTTCGATGCTCCGGGCTCGCCTTTGCTGGTGGACAAGCCCCTGGGCTCGCTGGTGGTGTGGGGCATCGCGGCGGGGCTGTCTGTTGTAGGGGCTCGGCTGGGCTCGTGGGTGGCCAACCGCCACGTGATTCCGCAGGCCCTTCGCTTCCACGCCATGTCGGTGGCCGATCGCCTGCTTTCGGTGGCCGGGGCTCTGCTGGGCTTGTTCTTTGGCGTGATGGTGACGCTGCCCATGCTCTCGATGCCGGATCGCTCGCTGTGGCTGCCGATTCAGTTCTGCGCCATGACGGTGTGCGCGGCTCTTGGCATCGCTGTGATTGGCGGCTTGCGTGGCGAAGTGCTGCGCGTGTTCCCGGTTCTGGCGCCGCCCGGCGAGACTCCTTCGCCCGCGCATCGGGGCGCGGGCGGCGTGCCCAAGCTGCTCGACACCAACATCATCATCGACGGGCGCATGGCCGAGGTCTGCAAGACGGGCTTCATCGATGGCCCGCTCTTGATCCCGACCTTTGTCTTGAACGAGGTTCAGTTCATCGCGGACTCAGCCGACTCGATGCGGCGCGGGCGTGGGCGTCGTGGCCTGGATGTGCTCAACCAGATGCACGAGATCATGGTTCCGCAGTGGAACGCGCGCACCAACAGGATGGAGGAGGTGCCCATCGTGCGCGTCTTCGAGGACATCCCGCCCGAGGTGAGGCGCATCGACACCGTGGACGCCAAGCTCGTTGCGCTGGCCAAGTACTTGAACGCCGCCGTGATGACCAACGACTTCAACCTCAACCGCGTGGCCGAGCTGCAAGGCGTGCCGGTCTTGAACGTGAACCAGCTGGTGCAGTCGCTCAAGCCCGTGGTCTTGCCCGGCGAGGACATGACGCTGCTGATCTTGAAGGAGGGCAAGGAGCCGGGCCAGGGCATCGGCTACCTCGAAGACGGCACGATGGTCGTGGTTTCGGACGCGCATCGTCACCTGGGCGAGACGTGCAAGGTCGTGATTTCGAGCGTGTACCAGACCGTGGCTGGCAAGATGATCTTCGCCGACCTCAAGAGCGCCAAGAGCGCCGGAGACGACCTCTTCGCGCCTCCCAACAACGCACCGCACGCAGGCAGCTACGGCGGCAAGAAGCGGCGCTGAAGCCGCGAGCGGCCTCAAGTACTTGCAGTGCTTTTCTTCCGCCATGAGCGCCTTAACCTCCGTTTCGTTCCTCGTCCCCGCTGCGGGTTGCGGCGCGCGCAGCGGGCTGAGCGGCAACAAGATCCTGGCTCCGCTACACGCGCGGCCCGTGCTGTTCTGGACGCTGCGCGCGCTGGCGCAGCCAAATTCCACACCGCTCGGCTGCGTTCTTGAAGAGATTCTGGTGGCGGCACGGCGTGAGGAATGGAGTTTGATCGAGCCGATCTTTACGCTCTTTGAGTCGAACACGCGAGCCAGAATGCGCCTGGTTGAAGGTGGGGCGACGCGTCAGGACTCGGTGCAGGCTTTAGTGCAATGCTGTCGCGGCGATATCGTGGCTATACACGATGCGGCGCGGCCTTTAGTTGAGCCCGAGCTGTGCGCTCGCGTGGTTCAAGCTGCTGTGGAAAGCGGCGCGGCGATGGCGGCTCTGCCCGCTTCGGACACCATTAAAATCGCCTCGGAGCCCAGTCAAGACGGGCAAGTACTTGTGGAGCGCACGCTGGATCGCAGGCTCATCTGGCTGGCCCAGACGCCTCAGGCCTTCGGGCGCGGGCTCCTGCTGCGTGCGCTGGAAGTGGCGCGCGGCCACGGATTTCAGGGCACAGACTGTGCTTCGCTCTTCGAGCACTGGCGCGAGCTGGAGCCTCAAGAAGATGTTCCTCGCGTGCGCTTGGTCGAAGGCAGCGCGCGCAACTTCAAGATCACCTTCGCGGCTGACCTGGAGCGCGCTGGGCGCGAGTTGAACGAGGAAGAATAGGAAGGTGCTGCAAGTACTTGCAGCTTCGATTAGAGGAGAACCATGGACGTGATGGGCTGGCGTGTCGGGGTGGGCTACGATTCGCACCGTCTCGAAGCGGGGCGTGCGCTCATCATTGGCGGCGTGCGTGTTCCGTTTGAGCGCGGGCTGCTGGGGCACTCGGATGGTGATGTTCTGCTGCACGCCATCGGCGATGCTCTGGTGGGAGCTTCAGGGCTGCCCGACATCGGAAGGCTGTTCCCGCCGGACGAGGCGCGCTGGAAAGATGCCGACTCCTGGCGGCTGCTGCAGGTCATGGCCCGAAAAGTGCGCGAGGCGGGTTGGGAAGTGGTCAACGTAGACGCGGTTCTGGTCGCTCAGGCGCCTAAGATTGCGCCGTTCGTGCCCCAGATGCGGGCCAGAATCGCGTCCGCTCTGGAAGTCTTGGAAGAGCAGGTCAACGTGCGCGGCAAGACAGCTGAGGGCATGGACGATGTCGGAGCCGGCAAGGGAATGATCGCCCATGCCGTGTGCCTGCTTTGCCGCGCTGCAAGCTGAAGCGAGGGAGGAAGAAGCCAGGAGAAGCACAAGGCGCGCCAAGTACTTGCAGCGCGCTCACGATCAGCAAGCGTCACCAACTGTTTTGGCTGCTGGTTCTTATAATGAATCGGGCATCTGGAACTGAGATAACAGGAGGAGCCTATGACCCAAGTGAAGATGCAGATCAGTGTGCAGTGCCGCCACTGCGAAGTCGATGAGGAGCTCAAGGCGCACTGCGAAGAGAAGCTGGGCGCGATCGAGAGGCTGTGGGACAACGCCCAGAGCGCTACGGTGCGGCTCAATGGCGAGCGGGGCCGCTTCAGCGCCGAGATCACGCTGGTCTCCGATGGGCTGATCTCGCGGGCTGAGGAGCGCGGCGACAACCTGCAAGGGGCCTTCGACACTGCGGTGGCCAAGCTCGAACGCCAGCTCTCGCGCTTCAAGAAGAAGGTGCAGTCGGCCAGGCGCCGCCACAACAACCGCGACGACGCCTCGGGAACCGTGCTGCACCCCCTGGCCTCGCCTGGACTTGAGCTCGCTACGGCAACCAGCATCGGTGCCAACGGCACGCAGGGTGGCGCCGCCAACGGAGCTCAACTCAATGGAGCAGGCGCTCTCGATGGAGCGGGCGAGGCACTGGCCGAAGAGGAAAGCGTGGTGCGCGTGAAGAAGTTCGCGCTCAAGCCCATGTCGCCCGAGGAAGCCGCACTGCAGATGGACCTGGTCGGGCACGGCTTCTTCGTCTTCCGCGACGCGGCCACGCACGAGATTAGCGTGGTGTACCGCCGCCACTCGGGAGGCTACGGCCTGATTGAGCCCGTCGCCGATTAAGCTGGCTTCCACAGCTGCTCAAAAGCTGTTTCTGTGCCCGCTGCAGCGAGATCTTTCCGGCTTATGCACCGCGAAGAAGCTGCAGCGGGCACTTTTGTGCCAAATCCTGCAAATATTCAGAAAATTTTAACAATATCCGAGAAAAGCGCCAACGGACGCTTGAAAGCAGATACAATGAGCGCGTAAGCACGCCGTGACAACTTCCGCAGCGACGGCAGAAAGAGAGGAACAAAGACCGCGTGCCATTGCGCTGAGCATCGGGAGTGTGGCAAGTATTTCAGGGCAAGTACTTGGTGGCGCTGATGAGGCGCAGGCTTCATACTCTGCGACTCATCAGGCTTGAGTGGGCTTGGGCTGCGGCAAAGGAGAGGATATGCCAGGCAGAGTTTGGACGCGAGATAAGTTAGTGGAAACGATCCGCGAATTGGCGGGTCAGGGTGTAGATTTGTCGCCGACTTCGATTCAGAGAACGCACTCCGCGCTGTTTTCCTCAGCGCGCTCGCGCTCGCACTTTGGCAACTGGCGCGACGCCATTGAAGCGGCCGGGCTGGATTACGACGACATCAAGCGCATCAAGCAGAAGTGGAGCCGCGAGGAAATCCTGGAGCAGATTCGGGCCTTCCAGAAAGAAGGCCACGACCTCTTGAACCCGATGTTCAAGATCAAGAACCGCAACCTCTATCTGGCGGCCTGCGCCCACCGCTACTTCGGCTCCTGGCGCCGCGCGATCCAGGCTGCCGGTCTGGACCACGAGACGATGCGCGAGACACGCGTCTGGACCAAGGAGCGCATCCGCCGCACCATCGAGGAGATGGCTCTGGCGGGCGAGCCCCTGGGCTGGGCTTACGTCGAGGAGCACTGCCCAGGCATCTACCGCGCGGCGCGTCGCAAGGAAAACTTCGGCTCTTGGCACAACGCCCTGATCCAGAGCGGCGTGCGCCCCCCGGCCATCCAGCGCGGACGCCGCCCCAACCTCACGCCCGAGCAAAAAGCCCAGAGCGAGCGCCTCACTCTCGTGGCCCAGGCCGAAAAGCAGCGCCCCGACTCGCGCGCTTCCACGCGCAGGGCCGGCAAAGCGCAGTAGCAACCTCTGCAGCAGAAGCGGCGCCACAGATACTTGTGCAAGTACTTGTGGCGCCGCTTTCGCGTGTGCTGCGTATTTATCGCGTCCTCGCAGACTCAGATGTTAGAGGCAAGCCCTGCGCCTGAGGTGAACAGGCGGAAGCTGAAGCGAGTTTTGTGGTGCTCGCTGGCGATGAACGTCATCTTGCTAGGAGTGGGCGGGCTTTTCGTCTACAAGAAGGGCGGCCTCTCCTACCTCGTCTCCAGGGCGGCACCTACCGCGCTGGACTCCTCTTACTTCCGGGAGCGGCGCAGCGTGTTTGAATCGATGCCGCAGCACGAGGGAGCGATCGTCTTTATCGGCGACTCTCACACCGAGCGGTGCCCCTGGAACGAGTTGCTGCGACGGCCCGATGTGCTCAACCGAGGCATCGGAGGCGACACTCTGCCCGGAGTTCGGCAGCGTGTGAGCGAGGCGCTGCGCCATCACCCGCGCCAGCTGTTCGTGATGGCCGGAATCAACGACTTGATTACAAACGACGCCACGACCAAGCAGCTGGCACAGCAGTTCCGCTCCCTGGTTGCGGCTGTCAAGAAGTCCTCGCCCCGTACACAGCTCGTGCTGCAGAGCGTTCTTCCCGTGAACAAGAAGAACTTCGCCTCGCGCCCACCAGATTTGGCCGACAAGCTGCAGAAATCGATGAACAACGACATCCGCGAGGTAAACCAAAGCCTAAAAGCTATGGCGGATGGCAAACAAGTGATTTATATCGATATCCACTCGCATTTGCTGGACGCGGCCAAGCAGCTGGACATTAGGTACACCTTCGATGGGCTCCATTTGAATGGCAAGGGCTACAGCAAGTGGAAGCAGTTGCTTCTTCCGCTCATCAACCGGCAGCTTGTGCAGCAGGCACGGTAAGGTGCCCTTGCTAAGCCAGAGAGGTAAGTACTTGCACCCAAGTACTTGCCTCTTGTGTTACTTGTGGCGTAGAGTCTATCCAAGTAGGCGGGGCTAACACCCTCTTCTAATCAATCCGAGCCTTGCTGTGCTTACGCTTGATTGGAAGAGGGCGTCAGCCCCACTTTTGGGACAGCAGCCTTTTAGACAGGTTCTCAGCCTAGTTTAACTGGCAACAACGCGGTTGCGCCCTTGCTTCTTGGCCTGGTACAAAGCGTGATCGGCTCCGTCGATGAGTTCCTTGCTGTCTTTTATTTCGGGCGTCAGCTCGCAAACGCCGAAGCTGGCTGTGATGGCCCGCAGCGGCCAGGAAGCGTTTTGCAGGCTGAGGCGTAGGCGTTCGGCTATGACCATGGCGCCTTGCAGAGGTGTGCTGGGCAGGATGACCACGAATTCTTCGCCGCCGTAGCGAGCCACGATGTCGCAGATGCGGCACTGGCTCTTGAGCAGTTGAGCCACCGTCTTGAGAACCTCGTCGCCTTCTGGATGGCCGAAGGTGTCGTTGAATTGCTTGAAGTGATCTACATCCAGTAAGACAAGCGACAGGGGCTGTCCATAGCGCCGCGCCCGCGCGATTTCCGCCGTGAGCTGCTCGTCGAAGGAGCCTCTGTTGTGCACCCTGGTCAGGGCATCCGTGGCTGCCAGCCTGATTAGCTCCTGGTTGGCCGATTGCAATTCCTGCCCGCTCAGCCGCAACTCAAGCTGAGCCATCACCTGACGCGCCAAAGCACGGAGCGCCTTGGCCTGCTCTGCGCTCAGCTGGCGCGGCTTGTCGTCGATGACGCAGATCGTGCCCAGAGCCGCGTGATCCTGCGTGATCAGGGGAGCGCCCGCGTAGAAGCGGATGCTGGGAGCTCCAATGACGAGGGGATTATCGCGAAAGCGAACGTCCTCGGTGGCGTTGGGCACAACCAGCAGCGAATCGGGCTGTAAAATCGCGTGCGCGCAGAACGCGTCCTCGCGCGGCGTCTGCGGCACCTCGATGCCCAGCTTGGCCTTGAACCACTGGCGGTCGCGGTCTACAAGCGTCACCAGAGCCGTGGGCGTGCCGCAGATGTGCGAGGCCAGATAGACCAGATCGTCGTAAGCCTCTTCAGGTGCCGTGTCCAGAATGTCGAAGCGGCTCAGAGCCTGCAAACGTGCGGCTTCGTTGGCGGGAACATCAGGTCGCATAACAATAATGTACTCGGTTCTGGTGCGGTGCCCTTTACACGCTTTTAGTTGAAGCGATCCTCGCGTCTGCGGCTCAGGTTTTTGGAGCCTAGTGGGTCACTTGGCACGTGCGTAGCCATTGAATTTTAATCCTACTTGCTGACCGAGCCTGCTGTGACTGTACCCTTGGAAACAAGCCGAAACTCCAATGGCTACGCACGTGCCAAGTGACCCACTAGCAGATTGGAAGAGGGCGCAGGCCCGCTCAGGTCTTGTGAGCCGCTCTTGAGGCTTCGGATGTGGGAATTCTGGGGGCCAAGCGATTAAGCTTTGTGCCTATGAACAACCCCCTTCACGGTGCGGGCGCCACGCCCATCATTCTGGACACTGATATTGGCGACGACATCGACGATGCCCTGGCGCTGGCTGTGGCGCTGAACTCGCCCGAGGTCGAGTTGGTTGGAGTCACCACGGTTTTCCGCGATGCCGGGCGACGCGCCATCTTAGCGCGCAGGCTGCTTGAGCTGATGAACCGAGACGACGTGCCCGTGTTCGCGGGTTGCTCGCAGCCTCTGTTGCCGGACTGGAGCAACTTTCCAGGAGGCCAGGCCGTGGGCCGCCAGTTCGAGACTTTGGGGCCGGACGACAAGTGGAACGCCACGCGCCACGCCGTCGATTTCCTCATCCAGACCGCGCGCTCCTTTGCTGCGCAGAACCGCAAGCTCACCATTGTCACCATCGGCGCGCTCACGAACCTGGCGCTGGCCTTTCAGCTGGCGCCCGAGATCACGCAGCATTGCCGCGTCGCGATGATGGGCGGCCAGTGGAGCGAGGACTTCGCCGAGTGGAACATCCTGTGCGACCCCGAAGCGGCTGCCATGGTCTTCCGCTCCGGCGCCGACTTGACCATGGTCGGGCTCGATGTCACGCTGCGCTGCGTGCTGTCCAAAGAGCAAGAAGCGATGTTCAGCGCCTCGCCGCATTCGCACGCGCGCTTTCTGGGCCAGCTCATCGAGCTGTGGGGCCATCAGGTCACGCTGCACGACCCGCTCACCATCCTGACCTTGTTCTCAGACGTGGTGCGCTTCGAGCCCAGGCACCTCCAGGTCGGCTTGCACGACGCCCGAAGCCGCGCCCGCACTCAAGTACTTGAGGGCGCGCCCAACGTTTCGGCGGGCGTAGAAGTGGATGCCGAGCGCGCCAAGTCTCTGTTCCTGGAGCGCGCCCTGCGCGGCCCGAGCCAGGCTTAGCGCGCAAGGACTTGTGCTTCGGAAGTTCTTCTTCCTCTGCTTGTCGGTGTGCACGGGTGTTCATCTGTGGTTAATTGTTGAGGATGAACGATGTGCGGGCCTTGATATTTGATCTGGACGGCGTGATCTGGCGCGGCCAGACGCCGATTCCTCACGCCGTCGAGTCGGTCTTAGAGCTGAGGGCTTCGGGGCGGCGCTGCTTTTACGCGACCAACAACTCGCGCCTCTTGCAATTTGAGTTCGCCCAGCGCCTGCGCCAGATCGGGCTTGAGCTCGAAGACGAGGACGTGATTACCTCGGCTGCGTCCACGGCCTGGCATCTTCAAGGGCACTTCGCGGCGCGCCCGTTCACGGCCTACGTAGTCGGCGAGCATGGCATCAAGACCGAGCTGCAGCGCGTGGGCGCTCAAGTACTTGAGGAGAAGCAGGCCGACCTCACGGCTCAGGTGGATGCTGTTGTGGTTGGCATCGACCGCTTCTTTTCCTATGAGAAGCTGCGTCTGGCCCAGAAATTCTTGCTGCGCGGCGCTTTGTTCGTGGCCACCAACGCCGATTGGACCTTCCCGACCGAAGAGGGCGTGGTTCCAGGAGCGGGCTCGATTGTGGCCGGGGTGCAGGCCGCTTCGCAAACCGAGCCTTTGATTATTGGCAAGCCCGCGCCCGCGATGCTGCTGGGCTGTTTGGAGCGTTTCCACCTGCGCGCGAGCCAGGCCTTGATGGTGGGCGACCGTTTGGACACGGACATCGCGTGCGGGCACCGCGCCGGGATGCGCGCGGTGTGGGTCGCGACGGGCGTTCACACGCGCCGGCAGGCCGAGCAAGCCAGCGGCGAAGAGAAGCCCGACGCGCTCTTTGAAGACTTGCCTGAGCTTGTCTCAGCCATCTTGAACGCGAGTGATTAATCGAGGCAAGCGCGGAGAATCTTCAGCAAGAGCCGCAAGTACTTGCAGCTCTTGAGTAAGATTGTTGTGCTTGGCCGGCTCAAGAACGCCACAAGAACGCCATGAGAAATGTGTTTGCCACGCGCTCTTACCTGCTGGCCTACAGGCGTCACTTTGGCTCGCGCTTCGGGGCGGCTCGGGCGTGGTATCGTGTGCGCGTGCCCGGAGCGACGGCTTACCTGCAGTCGCGCGGGCACACGGCTCGGCGCCTCGAATGGTGGGGCGCGGGCATCCACGACATCGGCGGCCCGCACCTCGATTCGCCCATTCTCGATGATCCGTCCTACGATGCCGCGCGCTTGTGGCACCGCATCGAGGAGCTGGCGCGCCGCCACCACGCGGCTCATCTGTCCCAGATCGCGGCTGATGACCCCTTGGTTGAGCACGCGCGCGCCTCTGGCTGGGAGGTCAGCCCAGCCGAAGTGTGCCCCGTGCTGGACTTGCCCCCGACCTTCGAGGAGTGGGTAAAATCGCTGGGTAAGAACGCGCGCGAGCAGGCCAGGCGCTACCCCAGGCGCCTCGAAAAAAACTTCCGCGTCGAGTATGAGTTGGCTCTGGATCAGGCGAGCGTGGAGCGCGCCCTGGATGATCTGTTCAGGCTGCACGGCAAGCGCTGGCGCGCGCGCGGCCAGACGGGAGTTCTGGCCACGCCGCGCCGCCAGAAGTTCCACCGCGCCGTGTGCGAAAAGTTTCTGGAGCGCGGCTGGCTGCGCCTGTGGACGCTGCGCTTGGATGGCGAGGCCGCGTGCGTCTTGCTGTTTTACTTTTACGGCGGGCGCTACTGGTTCTTCATCGGCGGCTTCGAGCCCGAGATGCAGAAGTGGAGCGTTGGGACGTGCCTGTTCTCCAAAGTCATCGCCCACGCCATCGGGGAGGGCGCGCGCGAGATGGATTTCCTGCGCGGAGCCGAGGAATATAAATACAGGCTCGGCGCCCAGGATCGCCCGTTCGTCAATTTAACGTGGTTCAACAACGGCCCCCGCGCCAAGTACTTGCGGAGCCGCCTCAAAGCCGAGAGCCTGGTCATGCACCGCATCCACCAGCAGTTCTCCGCCTCCAACCGCAAAGAAGAGTAGCCGTTGACTGGCGACTACCTATTCTTCTCGCACTTCATCCGGCTCGGGATCGGTCTCGAAGCGCACGGCCTGGATGTGCGACTGGCCCGCGAGGTGGGCCTTGGCGATGCGGTGTCCTCCGTCCATCAAGTGCCCCTGTGAGCTGAGGATGATGGGGAAGCTGAGATCGGCCTCGAAGATGCGGTGGGCGTGCTCGGCGACTTCGCGGCACGAGGGCGCTCGGCCTCCGAACCAGCAGTCCTGCTCGAACTCAACGATGTCCGCGATGGCGACTTGCTCAACCGGCAGGCCGCGCGCCAATTCCCACAGCCTCTGGACGCGCCACACGCCGCGTCCGTCTTCCAGGGTGTGCGAGTGCTTGTGGGTGCTGAAGTCTTTCATGCCCTGTTTGGAAGAGGTGGCGGAAACGCAAGTACTTGAGGCGCGAGAATTACACCGCGCGGCGTTAACAGAAGCACATGGATACCAAAATCAAGCTCGACTCGCAGTCTTCGTCAGCAGATTCCACTGCGGCTGATTCGGCTGCCACGCCTGTTGAGGCGGCTTTGTTGCCGCACTATCTCGCGGCCAAGTTGTCCTCCGATATGCAGCAGTTTGAGGGCGATGCCGTGCCCGCGGCGCGCTGGCCCGCCATCATCGCTGTTTTGTGCGTGGGCCTGCTCTCGGCGGCTCTGCCGGACGACTTGCAGTTCGGTCCGCGCTGGCTGATGTTTGCCATCAGCGGAGCGCTGCTGATCCCAACCATTATCACGCACCGCATCAATCGGCCCGATCTCAACCAGGCGTGCGGCTACTTGCTCAACGCCGTGATGACGGTGGCGTTGTGCGTCTCGCTGGGCCTGCTGCTCTCGACGCTGCCCAAGGGTCACGAGGCTCCCATCAAGCTGCTGAAGTCGGCAAGCGTGCTGTGGCTCACGAACGTGCTGGTCTTCTCGCTGTGGTACTGGCGCCTGGATGCCGGAGGCCCCCATCACCGCGACGCCCGTCCTGGCCACCGCGACGGCGCCTTCTTGTTCCCCCAGATGACCCTCGATGGTCGCGAGAACTGGTCGCCCGACTTCGTGGACTACCTCTTCCTGGGCTTCAACACCTCGACGGCCTTCTCGCCCACTGATGTCCTCCCACTCTCGCGCTGGGCCAAGATGCTGATGATGGTTCAGTCGATGGTCGCGCTGCTCATCGTCGCTGTGCTGGCCGCTCGCGCCATCAATGTCTTGTAAGTTCTCAGCCTTCAGTAAGTCCTTGCTGAAGGCTCAAGCCCTTGCTGAAGGCTGAAAGCTCCGAATGAACAATCCGTTTGCGAACCCTTGGCGCACCTTGTCCTCGCGCCCCGTTTACTCCAATTCCTGGATCGGAGTGCGCGAGGATCAGGTGCTGCGCCCTGATGGGCAGCCCGGCATCTATGGCGTGGTCTCGATGAAGAACACCGCCATCGGGATCTTGCCTGTTCACGAGGATGGCTCGGTCACTCTGGTGGGCCAGTTCCGCTACACGGTGGACGGATACTCGTGGGAAATCCCCGAGGGAGGCTGTCCTGCGGGTGAAGCTCCTCTGGAAGCCGCGCGCCGCGAGCTGCGCGAAGAAACGGGTCTGGCCGCAAGTACTTGGAAGCCTCTTGGCCGCGTGCACCTCTCGAACTCGATTTGCGATGAAGAAGGCTTTCTCTTCGTCGCGACCGGCTTAGACCAGTTCGAGCCCACGCCCGAAGCGACTGAAGACCTGCAAATCCGCCGCGTGAGCTGGGACGAAGCGCTCAGAATGGCGCGCCAGGGCGAGATCACCGATGGCCTGAGCTTGATCGCGCTGTTCCGCTACGCCCTTGAGCTTCAAGGTTAAGGGCCAGGGCTGAAGGATGAGAGCCGGGCTCAAGTACTTACAGGCCCGGCGCACGCCTTCATCCTTCATCCCTCCGCCTTCATCCCTTGAGCTCGATGGGCACCGGAGTGATGCGCGCTTCCTGGCTGCCATCGCCCAGCTGCCCGTTTGAGTTGTTGCCCCAGACCCACAGCGTGCCGTCGTTCTTGAGGGCTAGGTTGTGCCACGAGCCGCTGGCGATCAGGGCCACGTCGCTCAATCCCTTGACCGCGCGCGGCTTCGGTGAAGTGCCGCCTTCTGAGCCCAGCTGAGCCGCTCCGTCGTTGCCCCAGGCCAGCACCGTCCCGTCCTTCTTCAAGGCCAGGGCGTGCCAGTTGCCTGCGGCAATGGCCGTGATGCTGTCCAGCCCCGCGATTAATCTGGGCTCAACAGCCAGCGGAGGCTCGCCTTCCTGGACGGGAACCACGCTGGTCAGTGAGGAGCCCCAGGCCCAGACGCGGCCCCGACCATCTAAAGCCAGCGACCAGTTCCAGCCTGCGGCCACAGCTTTGATCCCTGACAATTCCTTGACTTCAACGGGGACGCTGCGATCTTCATTGGTGCCATCGCCCAGCTGACCATCGGCGTTCTTGCCCCAGGCGACCACGCTGCCGTTCATGCGCAACCCCAGGGTGTGCTGGGCTCCACAGGCCACGGCCTTGAGCGCCGTGATGCCCTTCACGGGAGCGGGCTCGGCGCGGTCCAGCGTGCCGCCATCGCCCAGCTGCCCCGCGTTGTCCGAGCCCCAGGCCCAGGCGTTTCCATCGCGCCGCAGAGCCACCATAAAGGCCTGGCCAGCCGAGACCGATTCCACGTTGCTCAGCCCACGAACCGCGTGCGGAATCGGGCGCGAGGGAACGCCGCCCTTCTTCCACGCTCCGAGCTCAAGCCCCCACTCGACAACTGAGCCATCGCTCCGAGCCGCCACACCAAAAGCGCGCCCAGAGGCCACGGATTTGGCGTTCTTGAGGTCAGCCAGCGCGTGGGGAGCCAGGCGGTTCGTGCTCTGACCATCGCCCAGTGCGCCTCCGGCCCCGCTGCCCCAAGTCCAGGCCTGGCCATCGCACGCAACAACGGAAGCCAGCTCGCCGCCAGCCAAGGCCCACTTCGCGGGCGCAATCGGCGCAACGGGCGCGACAGAAGTTGCTGGGGAAAGCGTTTGTGATTGTGTGGGAGCTGCGAGCAAGAGCAACAAGGCGGGCAAGACGAGCTTCATAGATTGAAGTGTGCCCGCTGAGGGTAGAATCGTAGCAGCGCTCCAAGTACTTGCGGCGCGCCCCAAGGAGTTCCATGGCCGTAAGCACATCAGAAGCGAAGAAGCTGGCGCACCTGCTGCGACGCGCGGGATTCGGCTCGCGCCCCAGCGAGTGGGCCGAGTGGCAAAAGCTCGGCTTGGCCGGCACGACCGAAGCTCTGCTCAACCCCGAGCGCACGCCGGACTCGCTTGAAGCCGTGGCGCAGGCCATCCAGGGCGATTACATCGACGAGGACAACCTGGACTCGCTGCGCAACTGGTGGCTGTTTCGCATGGTGCACACGCGCCGCCCGCTCGAAGAGAAGATGACGCTCTTCTGGCACAACCACTTCGCAACAGCCAACTACAAAGTCGACCGCCCGGCCTGGATGTGGAAGCAGAACCAGCTCCTGCGAAGCCACGCTCTCGGCAACTTTCGCACGATGCTGCAGCAATTGTCGCGCGACCCGGCCATGCTGGTCTGGCTCGACGGGCGCGACAACCGCATCGGAGCACCCAACGAAAACTTCGCGCGCGAAGTGCTGGAGCTGTTCTCGATGGGCGTGGGCTCGGGCTACACCGAAGCCGACATCAAGGAAGCTGCGCGCGCCTTCACGGGCTGGCGCTACGATGACAGGCTCAAGGGCTTCCTGTACGACCCCAACATCCACGACGACAACTCCAAGACCATCTTCGGCCAGAGCGGAAACTTCCACGGCGACGATGTCATCGACTTGATCTGCCGCCAGCCCGCGACGGCTCACTTCCTGTCGCAAAAGCTGTGGACCTTCTTCGTCCACGACAGCCCCAGCCCAGCCGAGCTCAAGCCCCTGCAAGAAGCCTATTTCAAGAGCGGCTACTCGATCCGCGAGATGATGCGAGCCTTGCTTAGCTCACCTGGATTCTACTCGGAGGCGTCGTTCTACTCGAAGATCAAGAGCCCGGCTGAGTTCGCCGTGATGACCATGCGCTCGCTGGACGCGCCTCTGAGCCTGGCCAACGGCATCCACTGGCGCGTGGGCGCGATGGGCCAGGAGCTGTTCAACCCGCCCAACGTCAAGGGCTGGCGCGAAGGCAACAACTGGATCAACACGCGCACGCTCCTGGCACGCGTCAACTTCGCCTCAGAAATCGCTTACGAAGCCCAGAGGCGCGGCATCATGCCTCAGCTGCTCGACAGCGGACTGATGGGCCAGCCCAACGAAATCGCCACGCCCGAGCAAGCCGTGGACACCTTGTGGCAGGCGCTCTTGCCAGGCCACGCCCCCACGCAGAAGACACGCGAGGCCCTGCTCCACTACGTCCGCGACGGCTTCCCCACCGAAGACAAGCCCGCCGAAACCCCACCAAGTACTGCGCCCTCCATGAGCAACTCGACAATGAGCGGCAGCACGATGAGTTCGATGACCAGTTCTTCGATGGTGGGTGTGAGTGTGGACGCGGCGCGCTCAACGCCTTCGATCAAGGTGCGGCGGGCCATTGCCGAGAAGTTGCCTGGCCTGCTGGATTTGATTCTCTCGGCGCCCGAGTATCAGCTGGCTTAGAGGCAATTTAGACGTCTCGCAGAGGCAAAGTGCCCTCGCCCTTGTCACGCTCAGGAAGACGTGGCAGGGCGAGGTGACTTCGCCACTACAAGACGAAGGCGCGCTCGCTCAAGGCGGCTGCTTCGTCCCAAGTACTTGCACGCGCTTCCTTCGCTTCCCGATTCGCTCACTGAGCAGGAACCTCATGTCTCACACACGACGGCAGTTTTTAGGTGGCCTTTCCTTCGTTTCGCTTTCGCTGGGGATGCCTCAGTTCCTGATGCGCGCGGCCACGGCTCAGAGCGCGCCGGGTGGCGCGGGCAAGATTTTGGTCGTGCTCGAAATGTCGGGCGGCAACGATGGGCTCAACACCGTTATTCCCATCACCGATCCCGAATACGCCAAGGCGCGGCCCAACATCCAGGTCAAAGAAAGCGACGCGGTCAAAGTTTCGTCTAAGCTGGCCTTGCATCCCGGCTTGAAGTCGATGGGCGCGATGTTCGAGTCTGGGCAGGTCGCCATTGTCAACGGAGCGGGCTACCCTCATCCCAACCGCTCGCACTTCGAGTCGATGGACATCTGGCAGAGCGGCAACCCCAACCTGTCCAACGTCGAGCGCACGGGCTGGATGGCGCGCTACTTCGACCACGACGGGCACCTCAAGAGCGACCCTCTATCGGGTGTTACGCTGGGCTCCTCGCTGCCCCTGGCTTTGTGGAAGGAAGCCTCGCCGGTGTCCGTGATCGGCAACGCCAACGATTTCGGCTTCTCCAACCGCGCCAATGATCGCGACAAGCAGAACGCGGCTCTGCGCGATTTATATGCTCAGGGCACGGTCTCGAACGGGCCGGGCGAGTTCGTGCGCTCGGTGGGAGCCGAGACCTTCCAGTCGTCGGATGTGGTGCGCGAGGCGATCAAGAAATATGACGTTAAGGCCGGAGACGCCGCCAATTACCCGCGCTACAACGCTCTGGGCGAGAGCTTGCAGACCGTGGCGCGCCTGATTAGCGGAGGCGTGCCGACCAAGATTTACTACGTCTCGATCGGAGGCTTCGACACGCACGCCAACCAACCCTGGCAGCACGGCAATGTGCTGAGCCAGGTCTCAGAAGCCGTGGCCGCCTTCTTCCGCGACCTCAAGCTGCAAAACCGCGACAGAGATGTGCTGCTAATGACGTTTTCCGAGTTCGGGCGGCGCGTCCACGAGAACGGCTCGGGCGGCACGGACCACGGCGCGGCTGGACCGATGTTCATTGTGGGCAGCGGCATCAAGGGCGGCGTGCATTCGGAATACCCGAGCCTGAGCGACCTGGACGACGGCGATCTGAAATACTCGGTTGACTTCCGCAGTGTGTACGCCACGGTGCTGGAAAAGTGGCTGCGCACCGATTCGAGCTCGGTGCTGGGCGGCTCGTTCAAGACGCTGCCGTTTGTGTGATGCAAGTACTTGGAGAGGCGCTCTGAATCTGAATTTGAACCCCAGGCGAGCGGTTTGGCTCGCGGCCTTCGTGCTGCTGAGCGTGCTGGGCGCGGCTCTCAACTGGCGCGTGCGCACCTTTCACCCCGCAGCCGATGGCTCGAACGTGCTGGAGTTCATCGCGGCCAACCCCAGGCGCGCCTCGATCTGGGCGCGGCGCAACGGCGAGATCATCGCCGACTTCCAGAGCGGGCGCGTGATGCCTCTGGCGAGCACGGTCAAAATTTTGATCGCCGTGGAATACGCGCAGCAGGCCGCGAGTGGAAGGCTCAAGCCCGATGAACCCGTGGCGCTCTCAGATTTGGACAAGTACTTCTTGCCCGGCACCGATGGCGGAGGGCACGCGGGCTGGCTCAAATACGCGCGCGGCAGCAACCTCATCACGAACGAGCACGCTAAGCTGGAAGACGTGGTGCGCGGGATGCTGCAGTTCTCCTCCAACGCCAACGCCGACTGGCTTATCGAGCGGCTGGGCCTGGAGCGCATCAACGCCACCATCGGCAAGCTCGGGCTGAAAAGCACGCACCTGTATTCGTTCGTGGGCTCGGTCGTGGTGTCTGGAGCGCACGGCCAATCTTCGCCCTCAGACTGGGCTCAGCAGATACGCGCCCTGCCCGAAGCGGAGTGGCAGAAGCGGGCCAACGAAGCCCACGCCAGGCTGCGCGCCAATGCGGATGGCAGCTTCAAGAAGAGCTTCGCGTTCCCCAACGCCGAGGAGCAAAAGGTGTGGAGCGACCGCTTCCCCGCTGCCTCGGCCCGCGAATACGGCGAGCTGATGAGCAAGATCAATGGGCGCAATTTCTTCGCGCCCAACACGCAGCAAGTACTTGACAGCGTGCTCGAATGGCCGCTGCAAGCCAGTCCCGAAGCGCGCAAAGCGTATGCTCACCTGGGCTTCAAAGGCGGCTCGACAGCCTGGATCTTGACTCAAGCCTTTTATGGCCGCACGGTTGGCGGCGACGCGGTTGAGGGCGCGATCTTCTTCAACGACCTGACGCCAGGCGAGAGCGAGAAGCTGCAAGGCGGACTGGATACCTTTATCGCGGGGCTGTTTAAGGATGAAGTGCTGAGGCGTAAGCTGAAGGCGCTGCGGTGAGGCTGCAAGTACTTGAGCTTAAGAGAAGGGCGATGAGGAAGGGATAGGCACGATTACTTGCTATTCTTGCTCTACGCGTCAGGGTGATGTGAGGTTTCTTGGTTTAAGTTGTCAGAATGACGCCCATGTAAAGACCTTCCACTGTCCGTCATGAAGCTTCAGACTGTACATGATGTCTCCACTGAACGGAACTCCTTGAACGTGTACTGTGGCATTGGACGCCTCTGTCCGGCATTGCATAGACAGATTAAAATCGGGTTCAATCCGACTCGCAGGCGGCGGGCCGGAGGCGGGCAGAACCGTGGTTCTCAAGTCATTAAAGCTGCTAAGGAATGATGGCGAGGGATCGTGCCCATCAACAGAGACGAACACCTTCGAGGCGTTCGGCATCCTCTCCGCGAGAATGGCGCGCAGCGCCACCGCGCAGGCTGTGCTTGGCACGTCGCTCTGCTCGCGCCGCTGCTCTCCCGCGCGCCACACCAGCACGAGCCCAATCAAAGGCGGAGCGAGCAGCCACAAGTTCTTGCGCTTCATCCCTCAGTCTTCCCACCACGCCACCAGCCCGAACCTTCCGCTCGGTCCGCCATCGCCGCGATGCGAAAAATACTTGTGGTTCAAGCACCTGGGGCACTCAGACGAAACCTCCACATTCGCCTCGCTTACACACGCGCGCTTGAGGTCGTCGAGCAGAGCGCGCCTCAAATCCAGATGAGGCTTCTCGAAGCCCGCGCGCACGATGCAAGTACTTGCGCCTATTTCCTCGGCTGTGAGCGCGACTTCCTCGCCGACTTCCAGGCACTCAACGCACAAGCACGGGCCGATGCCCGCCAACACTTCGCTCGCTTCAATGCTGAACTCTGCGCTCATCTGAGCCAGTGTGCGCGATGCGATTTGGCCCAGCGCGCCGCGCCAGCCTGCGTGTACGACGGCAAGCACTTGCCGCGCCGGATGGACGAGCAAAACCGGCGCGCAGTCGGCGACCAAAATCCAGCACGGCGCGTCCGAGTATTCGCAGATCAAGGCATCGGTTGAGGGCAGGGCGTCTTTGTAACAGCGGTCGCCGCGCCCCCGGTCGTTGGGCGTGACGATGTGGGCGTTGGCTCCGTGGACTTGCTGCGCCCATACCGCGTCCTGATCATCGTAGCCCAGCTCCTGAGCGACAAGAAGCCGATTTTCAATGACACGCTCGCTGTCGTCGCCTACGTGCAACCCCAGGTTAAGTGAGTCAAAGGGTGCGGCTGAGACTCCGCCGTGACGCGTGGTGATGGCGTGGCGCAGGTCAGGGATGTTTTGCAGCGAGGCGAAGCGCGTGAGTTCGAGGGGCATAATAGGCGGATGCTGCAAGTACTTGCAGTGGCAACGGAGAGATTATGCGACACACCGAGACGAGGCGCAGTTGTCTCGCCCACCTTCTGGCTATGGCATCTGTGCTCGCCTGCAGCCTGGCGTGCCTGAGTCTGAAGTGCCTCGCCGGGCTGAGCGGTGAGGTGAGCGGCGCTGAGCCGCTGGTTCTGCAGCAGGGCGATTATAACAACGACGTGCATTCTCTGGCCTTCTCCCCCGATGGGCGCTTGTTGGCTGTGGGCTGCGAGGGGAACCACCCGCTGAAGCTCTTCGACACGCGCACGCGTCACTTGCTGTGGAGCGACACCAGGGAAGCGGGCAGCTACCTTTCGGGCGTGGCCTTCTCGCCTGATGGCTTGAGCGTGGCGGGCGTGGGGTTCTTCGTAGGCGACAACGTAATTGCGGTGTGGGACGTGCGCTCAGGGCGGCTGCAGCGCGTGCTTAAGCGCAACTGGGCTCAGTGCGTGGCCTGGTCGCCCGATGGACGCTGGCTGTGCGTGGGAGGCGCAACGCCGCGCGTGGGCTACTCGCGGGGGCCCTGGGCCGCCCTGTGGGACACGCGGAGCTGGAAGCTGCTCTGGGAGTGGGCACCCGTGGCCGAGGAGCGCGTGGGCCGTGTAGCGTGGGCGCCCGATGGCGCACGCCTGGCCGTGGGCTGCCTCATCTCTGGCGGCGACATAAGAGTCAAGACCGGAACACGCATCTGGCTCGTGCCGCGCGACGCCAGTGCCGTACGCAAGGGCTGGCTGCAGCTTGAGCAGTTTCTGCCGGGCGGCGCCGGAGCTCTCGCCTGGTCGCCCGACGGTTCCCTCCTGGCCACCGGAGGCCAGAACACCCGTCTGTCGGTGTGGAAAGTGCCGCCGCTTCTAATCTCCGCTCCTCTCATGGCGCAGTCCGGGCGCGGCGTGCCGAGCGCGCCGTCCGGTGAGCCGAAGAAGCCGAAGCCGTGGACGGTAAGCCGCCCGTTGGACAGGCCGCGCGGCCGGTGGAACTGCATCGCCTTTGCGCCACGTGGCCTGTCGCTGGCAGGCGTGTGCAGCGGCTTCCCGGTTCAGCTGTGGTTCCCGCGCACCTGGAGCTTGCAGCGCACTCTGGAACCGCGCTCGGGCGGTGCTGAATGGAGAGCGCTCGCCTTTACGCCCGACGGAGCTTCCTTCGCCACAGGAGGCGAGGACGGCACCGTGGCGTTGTGGCCGCAGGGGTGAAGACAAAAGCGGCAAGTACTTGGGGAAGTACTTGCCGCTTCTTCCCAACACTCCAATCTCAGAGGCCCAGGGCCTTGCGCACTTCGCTCAGCGTGCCCGCCGAGCCCAGTTTCTCGTTGCGGCTCGCGATGAACTTGGCGTATTCGGTCATGAAGATCTTGCCCGGCGGGCGCAGGTCGAACTCGGCGGGGTTGTCGCGGAAATACTCGCGATGCACGCGCGTCCACACCAAACGCCCGTCGGTGTCGATGTTGACCTTGGTGACTCCGAGCTTGGCCGCAGGCAGATACTCGTCGGCGTTGACGCCCTTGGCGCCTTCCTTGAGCTGGCCTCCAGCCGCATTGATGCGCCGAACCTCTTCCTCGGGCACGCTCGAACTTCCGTGCATCACCATGGGGAAGCCTGGCAGCAGCTTGGCGATTTCCTCGATGCGGTTGAAGTGCAGCCCCTGCCCTCCGCTGAACTTATAGGCGCCGTGGCTGGTGCCGATGGCAACCGCCAGAGAATCGCAGCCGCTCTGCTTGACGAACTGCTCGGCTTCGTCCGGGTCCGTGAGCTGAGCGTTCTTCTCATCGACAGCCACGTGCTCCTCGACGCCTCCGAGCATCCCCAGCTCGGCCTCAACCGAGATGCCCTTGGGATGAGCGCGCTCGACCACGCGCTTGGTGATGGCCACGTTCTCTTCAAAGGTTTCGTGCGAGGCGTCGATCATGACGCTGGAGTAGAAGCCCGAGTCGATGCAGTCGTAGCAGGTCTTCTCGTCGCCGTGGTCCAGGTGAACAGCGAAAATCGCTTCGGGGAAGACCTTCTCCGCGCTGCGGATGAGGCCCTCGATCATTTCCTTGTCGGTGTAGGCGCGCGCGCCCTTCGAGATCTGGATGATGAACGGAGCCTGCGAGTCCAGGCAGCCGCGGAACAGGCCCATGGTCTGCTCCAGGTTGTTGATGTTGTAGGCTCCGACCGCGAACTTGCCGTAGGCGACTTTGAAAAGGTCTTTTGTGGGGACAATCATAGTTTGGGTTCTCTCCCGAAAATCGCGCCAAGTCTATCCCATTCTTGTTTCCGCGCGATGAACGCCCAAGTACTTGCAGACTTGCCCCAGATGCAAGAAAGCACGGAGCCTATCGCTCCGTGCTTTCTTGCTGCGCCCGACCCTCAGTTGCCCTTACTGCTTGGTGACGGTGAAGGTGCCCGAGTTCAGCCCTGGCGTGCCTGGAAGGGGCAAGAGGACATCGCCCGAGCCGCTGACGGCGCCTCCCGTGCTGGAAAGGGGTGCGTTGAAGACAACACTGCCGCTCACAGTCTTGATCGTGGCTGCCAGCACGCCCGAAGACGAGATTGAGCCGCTCAGCTGCCCGCTGCCCACTCCGGTTCCGGTTCCGGTTACGTTCTTGGAGACAATCGTCCCGTTCGAGCCTACCGTGAAAGTAAAGCTGCCGCCCGTGCCCAGAAGCGGCATGGCATTGAGCGTATAGCTGCCCGGATAGAACGCATTGGCTCCCGGACGCGCCGTTGCTGTGGCCCTTGCTGTTGCTTGCGGACGCGCCGTTGCTGTGGCCTGTGCTGTCGCTTGCGCCGTAGCTGTAGCGCCAGGCTGAGCGGTTGCTGTGGCGCGTGGGCCGGGCGTGGCCGTCTTGATGGGCAGCGGCGTCGTCCCGATGGGCACGCGGACGGGCTTCGGCCCGCCATTGTTACTGTTGCAGCCCGAAAGCACGCCCGTGGCACCTAAACCCAACACAGCGGCTCCAGCCGCCCACTTCTTCCATACGGATGTCGTCATAATCCCCCTTGCAAACCAGTTCTTCAACCGAATCACGCCGATTGTAGCACCCTTTAGCTATTTCCACAACTGTTCGTATTCAACAGTGCCCATCAGCCAAGCCCGACGCTTTTGGAACACAAAGGAGCATCCGCCTGAATTGCTGGTAGGCAAGCCCCGTTGCCGGTGAGAGCGTCAAAGTCCAAAGCTCTGCTCACAAGGTTTTTGGCGTGCATCCAACTCAGGAGCAGTTTGGAGCGCGTCTTCGGGGCTGCAAGTACTTGCAGCCCCTCCACTTGACTATCGAACCAGCTTGGCCCTTCCCCACTGGCTCCTGTCGCCTGAGTTGCGCGCGATGCCGTTCCACATCAGCTGCCTGCGGCCATTGGTGTAGTCGTTGATGCCCATGTCAAAGAGCAACTCCTGGTTCTCCTTCGGCTTGAAACCCAGGCCCGCCCAGGGAATCGCGGCCTCGACGGTGTAGCCGTCTCCGGCTACTTCGGGCACCACGACCATCTTGACCTCGGCTTGCTTGGGCGAGTTGGCGAAGAACCAGCGGTAGCCATCGGCTGCGCCACCAGCTCCTCGATGCGCGGAGAGAAGTACTTGCCGGTCGCTGAACTGCAGCGCGCCTCCAGCCTCCAGGTTCTCGGAGCCGATGAAGAGCTCGATCGAGTCGCCCGCCCACAGCCCGTCTCCCGTGTTGTCGTTCTGCATCGGCGTTGGGTCCTTGACCTGGGCGAAGAGATACAGGTTCGCATCGTCCCAGCACAGCCTGAAGTCCGCCGCCACCGGCCCGGCATCCGTGCCAAGCACCAGGTTCGCAGCCGTGATACGCTCGGCGGGCAGGCCTGGCCAGTGGTCCTGGATGCCGTTGATCGTCATTCCAGGTAGTGCGCGCGGAATCAGAACCGTGCGGCGCGCCTTGCCCTGAGTTCCAGCGAAGCGCACCGAGTCGTAACGGAACGGCGGCTTCTGCCCCAGAAGTACTTGATACACGTCGGCGTTGGTGCGCGCAGCCTGATCCAGCATCTCGGTGTAAGGCCTGTCCGCCACGTTGACCAGGCCGATGTTGCCCTTCTCGCCGTTGTATTGCTGGAACCAGCGGCCCGTCAGGGGCTGGTCGATGTACGAGAACCACTCCTGCCCGACCACAAAGCCAAGCGAAGCCGCTTGCTCGACGTAGTTGCGATAGGCCGCGCCGCGCTCGCGCTGATCCTTGACCTGGCGCGCTCCACCTGAGAGGCCCGCCTCCGTTGAGCCGTAATGCCACTCGCTCAACAGAATCGGGCGGCCTCCGCTCAGGTCGTGGATGCGCTTCAGGAAGGCGGGCTCGATCGAATCGGTGTAGTAATTGACGCTGATGACATCCAAGTACTTGCCCGCCGCTTTGACCACGGCGTCGTTGCTGGCCGTGCTGGTCAGCCAGCGGTTGCCAAGCAGCAGGTGATTGGGGCAGCTCAGGCGGTAGGCGTCCGAAATCTGCTTGAAGTAGCCGTCCAGCAGGAGCCCGAACAGGGCGTTGACATCCCCGCCAGCGGCCTTGGTGGTGACGAACAGCCGCTCATCGTTGAGTTCATCGAACGATTTGGCGGGCTCCTTCATCTCCCAGGCCGCGTTGAAGGCCGCGATGTCGTGGTACTTGTCGCGCAGCAGAGCCACCAAACGGCGCTTGGCTCCCGACTTTCCATCCAAGCCGGGCACGACCTTGGGGATGTTCTCGAACGCTTGCTCGTTGCCGCCAAAGTGCCCGATCAGCAAGGGATCAGCGTTGTCTCCGGCCAGCTTATCCGCGAAGAGCTTCTTCAGCTTGTCGGCGGAATTCTCCGCGAAGGGATCGAAGACGCCGCCGCTGTCGGGGATGGTTTCCATGCCGTCGAAGGGCAGGAACCCAACGCGCGGGAACTGAGCCTGCTTTGAAGCCTGAGTGCCGCCCGAGAAGGCGCCCTCGGAGTTAAAGCCCAGCGCGCGCAAGCGAGGAATCGCGCCCTGCATAAAGTCTTCGTTGCTCCAGGGCCTGTCGAACTTGCGCGTCCAGTTGGCGGCGTAGAACGAGAACGCCGTCCCGTTATCGATGTAGGACGGCTTGAACCTGTCCTCATCGGGCAGCCAGGCGTAGATGTCGCGCCTACCCTCGATGTAGGTGTAAGAGTCGCCCGCGCTGCCCAGCGAGCACACGCCGAGCTGGAAGAACAGGTTGCCTTCGGGATCGATGAGGACGGGCAGGGTGCCGTCTGGCCCGCCGCGCTTGGCGTCGCGGATGTGCTCGATGTGGAAGAAGCCCGTCTTCTTGAAGCCGAACTTCTCGCGGCTGCCGGGCAAGCCGCCGAAGGCATCGCGCGGCGAGTTGGGCAACCCCTGCAAGTACTTGGGCTCGCGCGCGATGTCGGCCTTCAGCTCGTCTTCGCTCTTGACCTTGCCCGGGAAGTCTTTCAAGGCGCTCTGCCCGAATTTATCCACGATCTGCTTGGGCTGCTCGGGCGCGGCCTGGCCCTGGGCCAAGTCCTCGAAGCGGATGGTGAAGGAGCTTTGTGCGGGGTCGCGATCCAGGTCGAACTGGTAGACCCAGATGAAGCTCTGGTTGGCGTTCCAGAAGCGGTTGTCTTGAAGCTGCTGCCAGTTCTTGGGCGCTGTGATCGCCAAGCGCTGGCCCAGAGCGCTCTGCATCTCGAAGCGAGCCGCGTCGCCGCGCCAGATCGAGCTTCCATCCGGCCCAGGCGCCAGCTCAAGTGGAAAGTCGCGCGCCTGGCCATCGAAGGAAGCCTTGCCGCCTTCGCGCAGGGCGAAGGGAACCGAGGACGAGAGGACGAGAACTTTGGAAGTGGCCGAGCGGTTCTTGTAGGAAATCAAGACCGTCTTGGCCGCGTCGTCCACGCTGACATCGACGATGGTGTCGTCGTGGAACTTGAGCTCCTGCGTGTTCGCGTTGGAGGTGGTGCGCGAGACCAGAGGAACTTCCTCGCCCGCCTTGTTCTTGAGCACAGGTCCACCGATGGTGAAGTCGCCGATGGTTCCGGCCTGGACGTGAACGCCATCATCGGCGCTCTTGAGCGTGACGGCGCGAGACGCGTGCGCCAGTGTGAGGCAAAGGGCTGAGGCGCCCAGTAAACGTGTGAATTGCATTGGATTGTAATTGTAGCGTGGCTCTTGATCTTCTTGAAGTCGCCTGGCACGCCTTCAGCCTCAAGCCCGAACCTGGAAGCGATAAGTCCCCGCGCCGATTTCGAACTTGGACGAATCACCCTCGCGCCCCAGATCCTTGACGCCACTTGCCTGAGCCGCCGCAACTGCGCCCTCACGAACCGGAGCGTTAGACGCGTTGGGCAGCCAGACAGTGGCGCTTGTGTTGGCCGGAATCGAGACCGCGAGCGTGAGAATCCCGTTCTGGCGCTGCCAGGAGGATTCGATGTGGCCTCGGATCGAGTCGTGGCTGGCGCGCGCCCAGCTCAGGCGCGAGTCGAGCTGAGGGCGGATCAGGATGTGCTCGAAGGCCGGGCGCTGCGTGTCGAGCCCGATGCCACCCACGCTCTCGAACATCCACTGCCCAACCGAGCCCAGCGAGTAGTGGTTGAACGAGTTCATGCCCGCGTCCTGGAACCCCTTGTCCCGAGTCCAGCCGTCCCAACGCTCCCAGATCGTGGTCGCGCCCTGCCGGATCGAGTAGCCCCACGAGGGAAACGTATCGTTGAGCAACAGCCCGTAAGCCACATCCGAGCGGCCAACCTGGGTGAGAACCGGGTTCAAGTAGCCCACTCCGACGAAGCCCGTCGATAAGTGCCCGCTGTGAGCCGCGATGTCTGCGCTCAAGTACTTGGAGGCGTTGGCGCGCAGGTTCTCGGGCAGCAAGTTGAAGCGCAGGGCGAGCAGATAATCCGTCTGCGTGTTGCCCTTGATGCGCCCATCTGAAGCCACGAACGAGGTGTTGAACGCGCTCTTGATGCGCTCGAACTCATTTTGGAAGCGCCTGGCGTCGTCGGTCTTGCCAAGTACTTGGGCGATGCGCGCCATGAGGTCAGTCGAGTAGGCGAAGTAAGCCGTGGCGAGCACATCGCGCGGCGTGTCGGCTGCGATCTGGAGCCAGTCGCCATAGCCTTCCTCTGGGCGCACGCCGTCCTTGGAGTGCTCCCAGCACCACGCGATGAAGCGCGACATCGCGGGATAATGCTTCTCCAGGATGCGCGTGTCGCCGTAAGCGCGGTAGATGCTCCAGGGCACAATCACGCCCGCGTCGGCCCAGGCTGCGGTTCCCGCTCCGCAGCACACATCGGGCGAGACATCGGCGAAGGCGCCCTCGCGCTGCGCGTCCTCGACATCGACCATCCACTTGTTGAAGAAGGCCGCCACATCGGCGTTGTAAGCCGAAGTCGCCACGAAAATCTGGGCGTCGCCCATCCAGCCCAGGCGCTCGTCGCGCTGAGGGCAATCGGTCGGCACGCTGAGGAAGTTGCTCTTCTGGCCCCACACGATGTTGCGCTGCAGCTGGTTCACTAAAGGGCTCGAACAGGTGAAGTCGCCCGCCATCGGCGTGTCCGAATGCGTGACAACGCCTGTGATCGTGCTCAGGTCGGGCGGCGAAGAAAGCCCCGACACCTCGACGTAGCGGAAGCCTCGGAAGGTGAAGCGCGGCTCCCAGACCTCGCGAGCGCCGCCCTTCGCGGTGTATTCGTCCAGGCACCTGGCGCCGCGATAGTTGGCGGTGTAGATGGTGCCGTCGGGGTTGAGCATCTCGGCGAAGCGCAGCGTGATCTTGGTGCCGCGAGGCGCAAGTACTTGCAGCCTCGCCCAGCCGACCATGTTCTGCGCCATGTCGAAGACCCAATGTCCAGGTGAGGCCTGGCGCACGCTGCGAGGCTTGAGCTCTTGCAGAGCGCGCACGCTCGGCCCGCGCTGCGCCTCGATGCGCACCTCATCCACATTCACCGCGCCTTCTTTGCCCTGAGCCGTGGAAACTGGCTGCCAGCTTCGATCGCCGAAGGCCGGAGTGTCCCAGGACGTGCTGGACGCGCGCGCGTCGAAGCTCTCGCCGTCGATCAAGTCGGCGCGCTGGGTCGGGCCTTGTGAGGAGCGCCAGGAGCCATCGGAAGCGATGACGCTGTGCGTTCCGTCGGTGTGCTCGACTTCGAGGCGGCACATCAGCAGGGGCCGCACGCCGTACACGGGCCTGGAGTTGAGCCCGACGTGGCCGCAGTACCAGCCGTCGCCCAGCACGAAGCCCAGTGCGTTGGGGCCGCGCCTGAGTAGATTGGTGACATCATAGCTTTGATACTGGACGCGCTTCTTGTAGTCGGTCCAGCCCGGAGCAAACGAATCGTGGCTGACCTGCTGGCCGTTGATGCTCGCCTCATATAAGCCCAGAGCCGTCGCGTACAGCCGAGCCCGGCGGATCGGCTTGGCCAGCGTGAAGGAGCGGCGCAGGTAGCGCTCGTCGGGCGTCGAGGAGGTATTGCCGAAGGTGTTCCAGGGAGCGATTCCGTAAGCGCCCAGATCAGTGGCTGCGCTCCAATTGGAGTCGTCGAAATCCACAGCCTGCCAGTTTTGCGGGCTCTGCGGGCCTGGCGCGCTCCACTTCCAGGATGGATTGGAGGCAAGTACTTGCACGCCGTTCGCGCCCTTGAGTTCGATGCGCGCCAGCAAACCTGCTGCGTCGCTGCGGTTGACGGCTTCGACCGCGATGGTGTTGCGTCCCGGCTTCAAGTACTTAAGGATGTCGCGCGGCGCGATGTTCCTCCACTCGAACTCATCGTTGCCGCTCTGGGCCACGCGCTGCCCGTTGATCCACAGCGTCCAGGTGTCATCGACGGTCAGGCGCAGCGAGGCGGCGCTTAAGCCTGCGGGCGCCTGGAAGTCGTAGCGGAACAGGCGCGCGCCCGCGGGCATCCCGCCTTGTATCGAGCCTTCATTAGTCCAGATCCAGCGCGAGGTGCTCAAGTCGGAAACCACCTGAGTGCTGTGCGGCGCGATCCAGCTCGCGTTCCAGTTGGCTCGCCCTCGGCTTGAGTTCACGCCTGAGTTGGACTCAGCGCTGGTGCCCAGGCCGCTTTCCCACCACGCGAACTGGCTCCAGGCTCCGGGCTTGCCGTTTTCATCCCAGGCGCGGACTTTCCACCAGGCGCGGCTCTTGGGGCTCAGCGTGCGGCCTGCGTAGATGATCTGGTTCTGGGCGTTGGAAGCGACGCGCCCGCTGTCCCACAAATCGCCGCGATTAGCGCGTAGTTGGGCTTCACCTGAAGCCACAAGGACTTGGTAGGCGGTTTCTCGTGCGCCCCGCGCCGAGGAATCGGAATTCAGAAGCCACGAGAGCCGGGGCCGAGGCTCATCCAGCCCGAGCGGGTTCACCAGATATTCGCATCGGAGGCGGCTTGAGATCAGGCGGGCCTGAGCCGAGTGGGGCAGAGCGCAAGTACTTGCAGCGGCGCAAAGAGCCGCGAAGGGAAGGCTGGGAAGTTTCACGCCTCATTCTTCCCCATTCGCTCGCTTTGACTGCACGCGGCTCTGGCAGAAGCAGCCGCAAAAACAACGGGCGCCGCTCCTTCGAGCGGCGCCCGTTTTGAAGTTCTTGTTGAGGGCCTTGACTTGGGCGCGATTCAGCGCGCGCCGCCGTTTCCGTTGCCCCTATGCTTGGTTCCGCCATTCCCGTTGTTCATGCACAGGTTTGGCAAATGGTGGGAGCAGCCTTGAGTAACAAGTTTGAAGGAGAGAATATGAAGAAGCACACACGCATCGTCGGCCTTCTTGGAGTGAGCAGCACCCTGCTGCTCAGCAGCCTGGCCTTTGCGCAGGCCGCAGGTGGAGCAGGCGGGGCCGGAGGAGCAGGCGGCTCCACGGCAGGCGCCGCAGGAAGCACCAGTTCGACTGGCAGCACTACAACCGGCAGCACCACGGCTGGCACAGGCGCAGCTGGCGGCACTGGAACTGACGCTTCCAGCAGCACGGGAACGGGCACCGACACCAGCAGCGGCGGCAATGAAGGCGCTATGTCCAGCGGCTCAGGAATGAGCGGCTCGGGATCGAGCAGTGGGATGCTCGGGTTCATCTTGCGCACGTCTCGCATCTCAAAGGGAGCTCCAAGAACTCGCACGCTCAGGGCTCTCAAGGCGTGAAGAAGGCAGCAAGCGTGTTGTCCACAGCGGCGTCCAATGCCGGGGAAGAGTGGCTGCCCAACAGGATCTTGATTCCCTCGATCAAGCTGGACGCGATTGCGGTGCGCGGAGTGGGCGAGGAGTCGCTCAAGAAGGGGCCTGGCCGCGACCCCGATTCCGCTCTGCCAGGGCATTCCGGCAACTGCGTGATCGCGGCTCATCGCAACGCTTACGGCTGGTGGTTCTACAACCTCAACGAACTGCCCAGCGGCGCTCACATCGAGCTGCGTACGCCCTGCGGCTCCTACATCTACGCCCTGACCTCGACGCGCGTGCTGCCCGAAACAGCGACCTGGGCCTTGAACCCGCCTCAAGACCCCAACGCCGTGCCTCGGCTCACGCTCTACACCTGCGCCCTGCCGCACGGCTCGCACCGCATCGTCGTGACCGCTAAGCTGGCACGCACCGAAGCCCCTGCCGATTGAAAACGTCCCGGTACTCGCCACTTCCCTTGCTGCCGTGGCTACACCATCTCGTGTGCTCTCGCACTCGCTGCGTCGCGCGAACGGCCAACCTTCTTTCCAGAAGCTCGAATTCCTGGGCCCAGAGCGACTTTTTGCTGAGGCGCCGAAGCCAATTTCAAGCAGCGCCTACGTGCGATTCGAGCTTGAATCTTTGGCGGCGCTTGGCTACAAGTACTTGTGCTTGCACCCGCCATTTAGAAACTGCGGCGCTTGCCACTGCACCTATGCTCACTCCAAGCAGCACAAACAACAGCGCGGCCCAGACCGATGCCACTCTCCAGGCGGCTCCAAGTGCAGAAGGCCCTGAAGCCGCTTCGGAAGCCGCTTCGGAAGTCGCTCTGGCGGCCTCGGCGCTCTCGACGGAGCAGATCATTGCCGAGCTCATCAAGCGCGGCGCGACCATGGAGCAGATCGCGCTCTTGAAAGACCCCACGGCCAACACGCCTGCTGAGGCGCTGCAGATGCTGAGGCTGGGCAACGCGCGCTTTTACTCGGGTACGCCGCAGCGCACCTCGGCCTCGGCCAACGAGAGGCGGGCGCAGATCATGGCCCAGACACCGTTTGCGGTTGTGCTGGGCTGCGCCGATTCGCGCGTTCCGGTCGAGATCATCTTCGACCAGGGGCCTGGCGACATCTTCGGCATCCGCGTGGCCGGGAACGTCATCGAGCCAGGCACGCTGGGCTCGATCGAATACGCCGTGCAGAACCTCAAGGTGCATCTTGTGGTGATCCTGGGGCACGAGGGCTGCGGTGCGGTGGCGGCCTCGATGCTGGGAGAAGAAGCCATCGCGCGCCAGCCCGAGAACCTGCGCTTCCTGCTGGAGCGCATCGCGCCCGCCGTGGCCGACATGCCGCTCATACGCGACTCCAAGGCCCGGATGCGCGAGGCCCTGGTCTCGAACGTGCTGCACCAGAAGGCGGTTCTGCTGCAGAACCCAATTGTGCAAGCAGCCATTGCGCGCGGGCGCATCAAGATTGTGGGCGCCATCTACGAAATCGGCTCCGGCGCGGTCGATTTCCTGGAAGACGAGTAAAGCGGCAAGTATCTTGTGGCGCGAACAAAACCAGAGCGCTGCTGGGCTGAGGGCGATCTACAAGGCCATTGGCTCAAGATTCGCGGCTCGGGCCACTGCTTGGCCTTCCCCTTCGATATGGCCATTTACATCGGCACTTCGGGCTGGAGCTACGATCACTGGCAGGGCGTGCTCTATCCCCATGGAGCCAGCGGCCCCGAGCGCTTCGCGGCCTGCACCGCTCATTACAACACAGTCGAGGTCAACAGCCCGTTCTATCGCTGGCCCTCAGAGGCCGTGTTCAGAGCCTGGCACGCCCGCTTGCCCCAGGGCTTTCGCATGACCGTCAAGGCCTCGCGTGCCCTCTCGCATAGCAAGCGCCTGCACGAGCCCGAAGCCTGGACTGCGCGCATGGCGCAGAGCATGACGCTCCTGGGCGATAACCTGGGAGTCTGGCTGGTGCAGCTGCCGCCAAACTTTGGGCGTGACGATGCGCGACTGAAGTATTTTTTGCAACAGATTCCGGTCGGGCTCAAGACGGCCATCGAGTTTCGCCATCCCAGCTGGGAATGCGACCAAGTACTTGGCCTGCTGGAGCAGCACCAGGTCGCCTACTGCGTCATGAGCGGGGCGGGACTCTCTTGCGTGCTGCGCGCGACGGCTCCGTTTGTTTACGTGCGCTTGCACGGGCCGGATCAGCATCACCTCTACGCGGGCTCCTACTCGGATGACGACCTGCGCTGGTGGGCCGAGCGCATCCACGAGTGGCACAGCGGAGGCAAAGAAGTGTGGGCCTATTTCAATAACGATGGCGAGGGCAACGCCGTGCGCAACGCGGACACGCTCAGGCACTTCGTCGGGGCCTGAGTGCATCACCGCAGATGCTCCAACACGCTCAGGGCATCAGAGGTCGCAGCCCCAGCCGCCGTGTTGTCGAAGATGCACCACGTTGGAACCGAGCGCGCAGCCGATTCCCGAAGCGAGGCGCTCAATTTTTTCAGGAAGTCGGGGCTGTAAGCCGAGTAGTAGAGGCGAGGCGTCCCGTGCAGCCTGTAGTAGACGAAGCGGCTCCAGCCGCCGGCAGCTGCGGCCTGGGGCGCCGGAGCAGGATCAGCCGCCACCCTCGCCGCTTGAAAGCGCACCAGAAGCTGCTCGGCCTGGGGCGCGAACCACGAGGCGTGGCGCGGCTCGCAAACAACTTGCCCGCTGAAACACTTGCGCAGCAGCTCGAAGAAAGCCTCAGCGACGCCTTCATCGAAGGCCAGGCTGGGCGGCAGCTGCACCAGAAGAGGGCCGAGCTTGGAACCCAGCTCAGCCACTTCGCTCAGGAACCTGTCAAGAGGCTCGTGGGCGTTCTGGAGCCTCTGCTCGTGCGTGATGAGCTTGGGCACCTTCACGGCGAAGCGGAACTGCTCCGGCACGGCTGAGGCCCACTTCGCGTAGGTCTGGGGCCTGTGCGGTCGGTAGAACGATGAGTTGATCTCAACGCAGCCAAAGCCGCCCGCGTAGCGCTCCAGGTGCGTGCCCGAAGCTGGGAAGCGCTCGGCCTCAGATGCGGGAATGCTCCACCCGGCGCAGCCAATGTAGATCGGAGGAAGCGTGGCCATTGATTTGTGAGCCTGCAAACAGATGGCCTGAGCTGCCTCAGCACGGGCGTTGTACAAGTACTTGCACAGCGTTCAGGCACCGCCTGAATCCCTTGGCCCCAGCAGCATCAGGCGGAAGCCGTGGCGTGGAATCGTGATGCCAGCCCAGCCTCCATTTGGGATAGACGGGGAAGTGTTGAGCCAGGTACAGGTTGTGCTCATCGTAGCCCAGGTACCATGAGGGCTGAAGGTCGGGAGCGGTGAGCGAGCGGCTGCGAAAGCCCTGGAATCCCGTGATACGAGCCGCCTGCGCCCATTCCTTTCCTTGGAGTCGATCTTGCCGCCGATGGCGGGCGGCTGAGCGAGTTTGGGGCTGCGCAGGGCAAACACACGGGAATTTCCTACGTTTCCCCGTGCCTGTAGCCGCGGCTCAGAGCCTGCAACTTGTTGTCTCCCTACGTGGACACGGCCTCTACAAGTACTTACCAGGGCCCGGCTCACGACAAAACGTAGAAAATCCCCGTGCGTTTGCCCTGCACGCCGCGCCTTATGATGCCCCAAGAGCCTTGCCCAATCCTCCTGTTCTTGGCTCTGCCTGAAGCCAGCGCGTTGGGTGCTACAGAACCTTGCTGAGTTCAGGATTCCGAACGCGAAAAGCCCCCGCGCCGGATGGGGCGTGGGGGCTTTTGTGTTGGAGCGGAAGACGGGATTCGAACCCGCGACCCTCAGCTTGGGAAGCTGATGCTCTACCAACTGAGCTACTTCCGCCTGAGCGCTTCCCATTCTACATCCGCGCGCTCAAGGTGTAAAGAGGCGCTTCAAGTACTTGAGGCCGTCAGCGCGCGCTCTTCCTGAGCAGGCCCGCGCCCAGAGCCGTCACCAGCAGGTCCTCGCCCAATCCGAGCACGCGGTCGTTAACGCGCCCACCCTCCGCGATTTTCTTGCGCACGAAGTAGGCCACGAAGGTCATCGTGATGGCCGCGCCCGCGCCAAAGATCGCGCCCAGAGCTGGGGGCTCGTCTTCTCCTGCGAAGATGGCGCCTCCGACCAGAGCGCCCGAAGCCGCACGCACCAGCAGCGAGAGCGGCTTGGTGCGCTTGCCTACGCCCGGAGTCTTGTCGCCCACGCCTTCACCTGCAGCCAGAAGGCCGAGTAAGGTGGAGTAGAGGGGGCGGCCCATCCACTGGAAGCCGGTGCGGTCGAAGTCCAGCCCGTTGCTCCACGTGCCTCCGCGCGAAGCCTGGCGGCTCAAAATCGCGGGAGCGGCCAGCGACCTCATGCCCGCGACAGCGCCCAGCCCCAGTGCGCGCACCAACGCTCTCTTGCTTGCCATGATGTTCGTGTTCTCTCAATCTCTGCGATACAGCCCGCTTAATCTTGACGCATCGGGCGCGCGGCTGTAAGATGTGCTGAGCCCATCGAGTGCCTCAAGTACTTGTGAAGCTGGCTCTGTGGCCGAGTGGTTAGGCAACGGTCTGCAAAACCGTGCACACCAGTTCGATTCTGGTCGGAGCCTCCAAACATTGGTGATCGTGCGCGCGAGAAATCGAGCGGGCGATTCGGCACCGCGGAGAGTGCTGCCCACATGATCGTTGCGCAGACGCTTGCCCTTCGAGTGTGCTGTGTGTAGACTCTTCGCGAAGCGATCGCCGTTGTCCGGGTCGCCACCTTGGGGAATGGCCAAATGGTAAGGCTCCTGATTCTGGATCAGGTAATTCTAGGTTCGAGTCCTAGTTCCCCAGCCAACCCAAGTCCCGCTGCAAGTACTTGCAGCGGGACTTTTGCTTTTCCCTACCGCGACTTCTGCTGGGGAAAAGATGGGCACAACTCAAGGGAAAACTGCTTCCTCTTCCCAAATCTCGCTCCACTTCTTAAAAAACGTTCCGTTAGACCAAGCCAGCACTTGCGCCCGCGCGCCCGACAAGGCTATGCTGGGTTCGACACTACATCTTGTGGTTGTTTCCACTGCTCGGCACAAGATGTTGGGGCGCACCTAGAACTCGCCATGAACGCCCGCCTCCGCTACGCCGCCGCCTCTTCCGCGCCTTCAGGCGAGGGCTCCTTGAGCTCGCGGCCCAGGCGCCGCAGCGCCTTCGATCCCTCTTCCATCCATCTCAACGGATGGATTTTTGCTTTTAATTTGTCAGAGAACTATTCGCCAGAGAACCATCATGCCCAACGAGAAGAATCGAACCGAATCCAGCAGCCCGCCCAGCAGCCAGTCGAACGGAAGTACCAACGGACACGCCAATGGCGGCAACGGCGCTGCGACGCCCGTGGTAGAAGAAGCCGCAGGCGCTCCTGTTGCTGTGGCTCCAGCCCTGGCTCAGCCTGTTGAGGGCGCTGCCAATGGCGAGACCGAGATCGTGGCCACTTCGGGCGACTCCAACTCTTACACTCCGCTGGCTCAAGTGCGCTCGAAGAAGGCCACAGCGCTCAAGTTTCCGCGCCGCATGACGCAGGCCGGGCGCGATGTCTTCGACTCGATCGAGTGGGAGAAGCGCACGGCTGCCATCACGGGCGAGGACGGCAAGTCCGTGTTCGAGCAGAAGGACTGCGAAATCCCCAAGCCCTGGAGCCAGCTCGCCACCAACGTGGTCGTCTCCAAGTACTTCCGCGGGCCGATGAACTCGCCGCGCCGCGAGACCAGCGTGCGCCAAGTCATTGGCCGTGTCGCCAACACGCTCCACACCTGGGGCCGTGAGGGAAATTACTTCGCTTCCGATGAAGACGCCCAGGCCTTTCGCGATGAGCTGGCGTATCTGCTGCTGCATCAATACGGCAGCTTCAACTCGCCGGTGTGGTTCAACATCGGCGTCGAAGGCGCTCGTCAGCAGGCCTCAGCTTGCTTTATCAACTCGGTCCATGACAATATGGAGTCGATCATGGAGCTGGCCTCGACCGAAGCGCGCTTGTTCAAGGGCGGCAGTGGCGCGGGCACCAACCTGTGGCGCGTGCGCTCCTCGAAGGAGCACCTTTCGGGCGGCGGCATCGCGAGTGGGCCGGTCAGCTTTATGCGCGGCTGGGACGCATTTGCTGGCGCGATCAAGAGCGGTGGCACAACGAGAAGAGCGGCCAAGATGGTCATCCTCAACGCCGATCACCCCGACATCCGCGACTTCATTCTGTGCAAGGCCGACGAGGAGAAGAAGGCCTGGGCCTTGATCGACTCGGGCTACCCCGGAGGCTTCAATATTCCAGGCGGCGCCTACGATTCGGTCGCCTTCCAGAACGCCAACCACTCGGTTCGCGTCTCGGATGCATTTATGCGGGCCGCTGAGAACGGGATGCCCTGGGCTACCAAGGCCGTGACTTCGGGCGAGCCCGTCGAGACGTTCAACGCCAAGGAGATGCTGATGAGCATCGCCGAGGCCACGCACATCTGCGGCGACCCTGGCTTGCAATACGACACCACCATCAACGATTGGCACACCTGCGCGGGAACAGATCGCATCTACGCCAGTAATCCGTGCTCAGAATTTTTGTTCCTGGATGACACAGCGTGTAACTTGGCAAGCCTGAACCTCATGAGATATAGGGATGAGGTCGGCACTTTTGATGTGGAGTTGTTCATCCACGCCTGCGAGACCTTCATCACGGCTCAGGAGATCATCGTGTCGCGAGCATCGTATCCCACGGAGAAGATCGCGCGCAACTCCGAAGACTTCCGTCCTCTGGGGCTGGGCTACGCCAACCTGGGCGCTCTGCTGATGGCTCAGGGCACGGCTTACGATTCGGACGAAGGGCGCGCTCTGGCCGGAGCGATCACGGCTGTGATGACGGGCTCGGCTTACGCTCAGTCGGCGCGCATCGCGGGCAACATCGGGCCATTCAACGGCTACAAGGTCAACCGCGAGCCGATGCTCAGGGTCATCCGCAAGCACCGCGACGCCGTGCAAAGCATCCGGCGCGGCCTGGTGCCGCCCGATATTTTGGATGCGGCTCAGCGTGTTTGGGATCAGGCGCTGGTGCTGGGCGAGAAGCACGGCTTTCGGAATGCGCAGGCCACGGTTTTAGCTCCGACCGGCTGCTTGATTGGCGGCTCGCTGGTGTCCACCGATCGTGGGCTGGTGCGTCTGCAATCGCTGGGCGATCCCAACGGAGCGCGGTGGCAGGACGTGGACTTCGCGGTGCAAACCGATGAGGGAGCCAGAAGCGCGACCAAGTTCTTCATCAATGGTGTTGAGTCGACGCGGCGCGTGCGGACTGAGGCGGGCTATTCGATCCAGGGCACGCCCAAGCACCGCGTCAAGGTGGTCGATGGCGCGAGCGGCGAGTGGATTTGGAAGCGGTTCGCGGACATTGCCAAGGGCGACGTGGTGCCGCTGGCGATGAACGGGCTGGTGGGCGAGCCTCGCCAAGTACTTCTGCCGCCGCTGGGCGACCTGCACTGGAACGGCGACTTCGAGACGAAGGTGCCGCGCGAGATGTCGCCCAATCTGGCCGAGTTCGTGGGCTACTTCATGGGCGACGGCTCGTTGCATGCCAAGGGCCTGCGCCTGTGCGTCGCTCCGGGCGATGAGGACGTTGTCGCGCGCCTGCAAGTACTTGCCCGCGATCTGTTCGGCCTGCAAGCGCACCTGGCGGCTCGGCAGGGCTATATTGAGGTCGCGGTTCACTCGGTTCCGCTGGCGATCTGGTGGGACGCCTGCGGCTTCGCCAGGGCGCGGCCCAATGATGAGCACAGCGGCAAGGGCTGGGTTCCGCGCGTGCCCGATGCCATCCTGCACGCCAATGATGCGCGCGTCTACGGCGCCTTTTTGCGCGGGCTTTACGAAGCCGACGGCACCGTGATCGAAGGCGTGCCCTCCCTTTCGACCGCTTGCGAGGAGTTCGCCTCAGAAGTGCGCTCGCTGTTGCTGATCCTGGGCTTCCCGACCATGAGCAAGGTTGGGGCTTCGGGCTGGGGCGACAAGCCGCTGCATTCGCTGCGGCTGCGCAACCTGTCCTACAACGCGCGTTTTGAGGGCGAGATCGGCTTCATCGGAGAGCGCAAGAACAGCGCAATTGTCGAGGCCAAGGACTCTTCGCTGGCCAAGCGCGACCGGATTCCGCTCTCCGCGAGCGTCATCAACGAGCTGGCTCCGTGCGGCCATCCGCTGCGCGACGCGATGCTGCTTTCGCTGCGGCGCCACGGCATGGCCTCGCGCTCCAGCGTGATGGCCTTGTTCGCCCAGACCGGCGACGAGCGCCTGCGCCACGCGCTGGATTTCTTCTACGATGTCGTGGAGTTGAACCAGGACGGCGGTGAGCAGATGACATTTGACCTCTCTGTCCCCGGCAACGTGACTTACGTGGCCAACGGCTTCGTGTCGCACAACACCATCGCCTTTATGATGGATTGCGACACCACCGGCATCGAGCCCGACATCGCGCTGGTCAAGTACAAGAAGCTGGTCGGCGGCGGGTTGCTCAAGATCGTGAACCAGACTGTGCCCGAAGCCTTGCGTCGCCTGGGTTACTCGGGTGACGAGATGCGCTCGATCATCGAGTACATCGACAAGAACGACACCATTGAGGGCGCGCCCAGGCTGCGCGACGAGGACTTGTCCGTCTTCGACTGCGCGTTCAAGGCCATGAATGGCACGCGCTCGATCCACTACATGGGCCACATCAAGATGATGGCTGCGGCCCAGCCGTTCTTGAGTGGCGCGATCTCGAAGACCGTGAATTTGCCTCAGGACTGCATTGTCGAGGACATCTACAACGCTTACTTAGAGTCTTGGAAGCTGGGCGTCAAGGCCGTCGCGATCTACCGTGATGGCTCGAAGAGGACACAGCCTCTCTCAACGTCGCAGGACAAGAAGCCGGGCGAAAAAGAAGCGCCCAAGCCCTACCGCCGCAAACTGCCTGATGAGCGCGCCTCGATCACGCACAAGTTCTCGATCGCTGGGCAGGAAGGGTACTTCATGGTCGGGCTGTTCGAGGACGGCAGCCCCGGCGAGATCTTCATCAAGATGAACAAGGAAGGCTCGACGATCTCGGGCCTGATGGACTCCTTCGCCATCTCGATCTCGATGGCCTTGCAATACGGCGTGCCTCTGCGCGTGCTGGTGAACAAGTTCACCAACACGCGCTTCGAGCCCGCAGGCTACACGGCCAACCGCGACATCCCGATCGCCAAGTCGCTGATGGACTACATCTTCCGCTGGTTCGACATGAAATTTCACCCCAACGGCAGCAACGGAGCGTTGGGAAAGAGCGAGCCGAACCTGCTGGAGACGGGCGACGCGGGCACTGAGGGCGACTCAAAAAAAGTGCCACGGTCTGAAGCGCGCGGCTCTCAGACCACTTCGAGTTCGAGCTACCAGGCGCCTGCAAGTACTTACAGTGAGGGCGTGCGCCACGCTCAGGCCTCGGGGTCGAGCAAGGAGCACCGCGGCGACTTGATGCAGCAAGTCATCCAGGGCCAGACCGACGCGCCACCGTGCAGCGACTGCGGCTCGCTGATGATTCGGGCCGGAGCTTGCTACAAATGCCCCGACTGCGGCACCACGAGCGGGTGTGGCTAAGCCGGGTCCCGAAAGCAGCAAGAAGCCCTGCAAGTACTTGAACTTGCAGGGCTTCTTGCTGTTTGAACGTGAGTGTCAGAATCCCTTTTCTGAGTCGGCGCTTGCTGCTGCGCCTGACTCGTCGCTTGATCCGCCGTTGTTGTGTGTAGGCGCGGAGTCTTGATCCGAGGACAGCGAGTGCAGCTGGAACGAGTTGATGGCGGCATCAAGTTGGGGGCGCATCTGGTCGAACTTGTCCGAGGGAGCGGAGCCCAGCACGGCGTAGCCGCGCCCGCCCGCGTGCACGGCGATGTCGATCTTGTGCGTGGTGGCTCCGCTTGGCGAATCGAGCTCGAACTCCCACTGCGAGGCGGGGCGGCCTGCGAGCGTGGTTTCGTGGATGCCCAGCGAGCGGTAGCGCGGGCCGTATTTCTTCTCGAAGGCTCGGCTGAGCTTTTCCCAGTCGGCGCGCGGCGAAGAAGTCACATCGGGCGCGACCTCAACCAGAAGCTGAGCGCCGTTTGGCCCTCGCCACGTCGCGCGCCCCGCGCTCTGGCCACGCCTCCAGCCTTCGGGCGGTGCGATGCTGTACAAAGCTCTGCCCCTGTGCCTGCTCTTATGAGGCGCCTTGCCCTGAGTCCGGCCCAGAGCGGCGCCTTGAGCGTCGCTCTGAGCACTCGGCTGTGTGGAATCATTCGGCTGCGCGTCCGCCTGGGAAGGCTGCGAGGAAGCTGAGGCAGCATCGGAACCATCGTCCACGTTCTTGGTGCCAGAGCCCGTGCCCCTGGTTGAAGCGTCACTGGCCAAGGTGTCGTCAGGCGAGGCTTGGGAAGTGGAGGTGCTTTGAGAGGAGGCCGAGTTCTGGGCATCAGCAGCGCTGTCCTTGGGTGCCAGAACGGGCGCTTTGGCTCCTGCATCGAGCGGCCCGGAGGTGGCTTGGGCTGTGCTGCCGCCGTTGTCCTGGGCCGGAGGGCGCACCACGATAGGGGTATCCACGCTTGGGGGCAGCGTCTTCATGGACGCGGGCGGGATGGCGCGGCGCATCGCGGCGGGCACCAGGATCGCGAGCAGGACGCCTCCCGTCACGGCCAGGCCGATCATGGTGGGCAGCGGGACTTTGAGGACCGAAGCCAGAGGCGAAGTCGGCGCGGGCGCAGGGCCTGGAGCGGGCGCTTGAACTGAAGGAGCCGAGTAAGACGGAGCGCCATAAGCCGGAGCCGAAGGCGGCGCGGCTGGAGGAGCGGTGGCGCTGTTGCCGGTTGGGGCTCCACTCTGCAGGCCGTTGAGCAGCGTTCCTGGTGGCGGGTTGGAGGTGTTCTGGCCGTGCGGAGGCAGAGGCTGCGTGCTTCTTCCAAAGCTGTCTGAGCCGGGATCGTTAGGGTTGTTGAAGGGCGTCGGGCCGTTGGGATTCATGGCGTGCTCACTTTGGCTGAAGTCGCGCTGGTTCCAAAATATGCTGCCGACTCACGGCAAGTACTTGAGGCTTGGCTTCACGTATCTACCTCAGACCAACTGCGTTTGGCGCGTCTTGGACAGAACACGCAGCGAGATGGCCAGGGCCACGATGTTGAGTATGGCAGCCAGCACAAACGAGGCGCCTGGCACCTGCAGAGGCGCGCCTGGACGAGTGAAAAGGTGAAACAGCTCGGTCGCGATGAGCGGGCCGAAGATTCCCATCAGGCTGGCTAAACTCGACAGCGCGCCCTGCAAAGTGCCCTGCTCATCTTCTCCGACCTGCTGCGACAGCAAGCCTTGAGTCGCCTGACCAGCCAGCAAGCCCAACCCTCCGACCAGCATAATCACGTAGATCATCCAGCCCTGCGTGGCCAGGGCGTAAGCCATGAACTCAAGGGCGGCCATGGCCAGCCCGATGAGCATCGTGCGCTTCTCGCCCCACAAGGGCAGCAGCAGGCGCGCCAAACCGAGCTGATAGAGCAAGGCCACGGCTCCAAAGGCCGCCAGCGAAAGGCCCGTCTGCCTCGCGCTCCAGCCAAAGCGCGCCATCACGAACAGAACCCAGGTGCTGTTGATGCACTGCATCGCCAGGTTGCTGAAGCACAGCGCTCCTGTCAGGCTCCACACAATGGGATAGCGCCCAAGTACTTGCAGCGCGCCGATGGGATTGGCTTCGCGCAAGGCAAAGCGCCGCCTGTTCTCAGGCCTCAGCGACTCGGGCAGGATGAAGGTGCCGTAGAGCAAGTTCGCAAAGCACAGGCCCGCCGCGACCCAGAACGGAAGCCTCGGCCCCCACTGACCCAGGACGCCGCCCAGGGCAGGCCCGATAATAAAGCCCAGCCCAAAGGCCGCGCCTATGATGCCGAAGTTCTGCGCTCGCTTCTCGGGCGGGCTCACATCAGCGATGTAAGCGTTGGCCACAGTGAAGTTGGCCCCCGTGATGCCTGACAAAATACGGCCTACATACAGCCAGATCAAGGAGGGCGCCAGGGCCATCAGGATGTAGTCGATGCCCGCGAAGAAGAGCGAGAGCAGGAGGACAGGCCGCCTCCCGAAGCGATCTGAAAGCGAGCCCAAAAGCGGCGAGAACAAAAACTGCATCGCACCATACAAGGAAAGCAGCAGGCCATAGTGACGCGCCGAGTCGCTCAGGCTCGAATGAGAAAGCTGCGCGACAAAGCCGGGCAAAATCGGGATCAGGAGCCCGATGCCCAGCACGTCGATCAAAATCGTAACGAAGATAAAGCCGAGGCCGGAAGAACGTTTCACAAAAGTCCCAAACGAATCAACACACACGAGAGAACGCACCGCAAGTACTTGCGGTGCGCTGCGGGAGCCAGCGATTGAAATCGCGGGACAGCTCACACCAGCCCCGCTTCCCTCAGATACAGCGCTGAAAGCAGCACGGTCTCCATCGCGTCCAGGTTCCGCAGCTTGTCCTGCTCGACCACCATCCACAGCACATTGGCTTCGTTGGCGGCTTTCACCGAGCCTTGCACATCGACCACGCCGGTGCCAAGAGCCGTGAAGTGGTTGCGCTCATCCAACCGCGACAGATCCTTGAGGTGCAACGAGGCGATGCGGCCCTTCATCTGCCCGATCAGCCGGACGGGATTCTCGCCGCCGAATGCGGCCCAGGCGATGTCGAGCACGAACTGCACGTTCTCAGGCGCGGTGTTGGCCAAGAGCAAGTCCAAGGCGCGCACGCCGTCGAACACATTACGCAGCTCCTGCTCGTGGTGGTGGTAGCATAAAGTAATGCCCTCCTTGGCCATCCGCGCGCCCGCGGTGTTGAACAGCTCGGCGTCGCGCAGGGTCGATTCGCGCGAGTCGCACGGAGCCCACCAGATCGTCGCGCGCTTGGTCTGCAGCGCCTGCGCCCGGCGCACAATGTCGTCGGCCTGGTCGAGCAGGTTGTCGCGGCCAGCGCTGATGGTAAGTACTTGCAGGCCCAGATCGTGGAAGCGTCGCACGTTCTCGCTCGCGTCGCCCTTGAGCAGCGCCTCGCCGCCCTCGATTCCCCGGTAGCCCATCGCGGCCACCTTCTGCATCGTGCCCCAGAAGTCGGCCTTGGATTCCTCGTCGACAATTCCAATCAGTCCCAGCTGTGTCTTTATTTCAGGCGGCATTTTGTCTCCTTGGTACCTGCAAGTACCTGCAAGTACGGTAGTGTCGGCCTTCTATTCGGTCGCGCCCTTGGCTTTGAGCAGTTCGACGAGGGTGGCTTCGTTGCGCATGGTGGCCAGCTTGAGGGCGCTTTGGCCGTTGTTGCTTTTGGCTTTCACATCGGCTCCGGCGGCCAGCAACAACGGCACGATCTCTTTGGCGTTGCTGTTGCTTTCAATCGCCTGCATCAATGGCGTGTTGCCCGAGTAAGGGCTGGGCTGGTTCACATCGGCTTTTCTGCTCAGCAGCGAGGCGACCATTTCTTTGTTGCTGCTCTCAAGCGCGCGCATCAAAATGCTCTCGCCGTTATAGCGCGTCCGTATATTCGGATCGGCTCCCTTATCCAGCAGCATGGTGGCGATTTCGGCCACCACGCTTTTGCTGTCGTGTTGGTAGATAGGGCTACTCTCGATCATGCTCAGCAAAGCGGTGGAACCGTTGACATCGCGCGCGTTGGGATTGGCGCCTTTGTCGAGCAGCAATTGCACGGCGTCGCGGCGGTGTCCGGTCACTGCGATGAACAACGGCGCGCGGCCCGTATCAGCAGCTATATTCGGGTTGGCTTTGTGCTCCAGCAAAAGTTTGATGAGCTGCATCTGATTCGTGCTGTCGTCCGCCTCACTGCCCGCAGGCAGGGCGCTCACCAGCAAGTGCAGCGGCGTGTTGCCGCTTTTGTCGCTCGCATTCACATCGGCGTTTTTGTTCAACAGTAACGTGATCAATTCGACGTCGCCGCCCAACAAAGCGCGATGCAAAGCGGTAGCATTGCCCCGATCGCGCGCGTTGATTTCGGCCCCTTTACCCAGCAGAAACTCGGTCATGGCACGGGCGCGTTTGATGAAAACTCCCGTCGCGCGATTGGACGCCATCATCAAGGGCGAGACGCCCTGAGCATCGCGCGCGTTGATGTCGGCGCCTTTTTCCAACAGCAGTTCCGCCGCGCCGCGCGTGCTCCACAAAGCGGCGATGTGCAGCGGAGTTTGCCCGTTGGGCAGGCGGAAATAGACCAGGAATGGCTTGGCTTTGAGCAGGCTCTGCAAAGCCGGCAGATCGCCCTGAGAAGTCGCATCGAACAACTGCGTCGTGCTATCAGTGCGCGGCTTGCGTTGGCTAATCAAGTCGCGCGCTTCCACATCGCGGGCGGCGATGGCCAGCAAAAGCGGCGACATTCCCAGCCCATCCTTGAGATCGATGTCGGTTTTATCGACCAGAGCATTGATTAAATCTTCGCCGCGCGGCATTCTGGGAGCCGGCGGGCTGTAATCGTATTGATTGGGAAGGTCACGCGGCAGGTAAGCGAAAGGGTCGCCGCCTTGAGGACGCAGTAAAACGTGCAGTGGCAAATCGCCGCGAGCGTTGCGAGCGTTGGCATTGGCTCCGGCCTCCAGCAGCGCCGTCAACGCCGGGCCGGGAACCGCGACGGCGAGATGCAGGGGCGTGTCGCCGCTGCGTGCGGTGGCGTTGATGTCGGCGCCTTTGGCGAGCAGAATTTTGATAAGCGCAGCATCGCCGCGCGTGATGGCGAGATGAAGCGGCACATTGCCGTTGGCATTGCGCGCATTGGGATCGGCGCCTTTGTCGAGGAGCAGCTGCAGGGTTTCCGCCGCGCCGTTTTGCACGGCCAAATCCAAAGCCGAGCGGCCTCGATCATCGCGCGCATCCACTTTGGCGCCTTTGGAAAGCAGCAATTCAACTGCATCGCGGTTGGCGTTGCCAGCGTGGCGCATCAAAGGCGTGCGCCCTTCGCTGTCGCGCTTTTCCACATCGGCGCCTTTCTCGATCAATAGCAGCGCGATGTCCTTGTTGCTGTTGTCCAGAGCGCGATCCAAAGCCGATGTGCTGTAAGTTTGCTCGTTGGGATCGGCGCCTTTTTCCAAGAGGTAAGCCACAATGTCTTTCTGTCGCTGCTCGATGGCCGCAAACAGCGGCGAGTAACCATAGCCCGCCTTGGCTTTGATGGCAGCGGCATCTTTTTTCACGATGTCTTTGACACCCTGCAAATCACCTTTGCTGATGGCCTCGAAAATCGGCGACGTCACCGCTTTAACTTCGCCCTGTGCCCGTGCCACACGCGGCGTTGCCGCACCCGAAACCACAACACACGGCACCACGCATATCGCAGTAACGCCCAGACGCAAAGCGATGATAGGCCGCGCGGAGGCTTTGATGAGACGTTTCACAGAGGCTCCCTGACTAGACATTTGCAAGAGAAAGAGATGTTTGTGCATAAGCGCCTCACGATTTTATCATGCCGCGCTGCCAAATAATAATCACGCTCGCCTGCAAGTACTTGCACGTGGTTGGCAGTGAGTGATTCGTTGCAGATTGTGAAAAAGGTGTGGCGGCTGAAAGTGCGGCAAGGAGCTTTTGACCAATTGTCCACCCAAGTGGACGCCATCCCGACATCAGCAGGTACTTGCTGGTGTCAAGTCAATCGGCTCGTTACTTCAAGTGCGCGGTCAGAACCCGAGCCGCTGCTTCCACAGCGCGCGCAAGTACTTGCAGAGGTAGGGTGGGCGCGTCTTGGCTCGCCTGCTCTGGGCTCAGCGGCTTGGATAGGCGTGGCAGGTGCAAGAAGCCAATGAGCTCAGCTGAGCCCGCTTGAGCCGCTTGTTGCAGCGAGCGGAACAAAATGTGGTTGCACAAATACGTGCCCGCATCCTGCGAGGCGCAACACGGAATAGCTTGCCGCTGCAGCGCGTGGACGATCTCCTCAGCGGGAAAAGTCGAGTTCAGGAATGGCGGCGCGCCCGCATCAATGGCCGTTTGCACTTCCGAAGTCAGGCGAGGCGAGCCGAAGTCGAATCGACAATTGGCGGCGCGTTGCTCAACGGCCACCAGCGCGCCCGAGGTCTGGCCCAGGTGCAAAATCGCGCGTGGCGGCTGGGGCAGCGAGGCGCAGAAGTGGCGCAGCGCGCGCACATCTTCCTCGAAGGCCACGGGAAGAACTGTGCCGGCCAAAGGCACGCCGTCGATCTGGTGTGGATAGAGCCGCCGAAACTCGCGCAGGGCTTGCTCAGAGGAGTTGAGGCCAGTGGAATCGAAGGGCTCGAAAGCGGTGAGAAGCAGCATTAGAAAACCTCAGCCAGCCGAACTAACCACAGAGAACACGGAGAACAACAGGCGGACATAGAAAAGTTCAAGAGTTGGCAGTCTTCAAGCAGACACTGCTTAACTGGAGGTCCACATTACTGGGAAGTCCAGTTGCCCCCACAATCGAGCAGCCAGTAAACGACATTGATCGGAAGACGCAAGTGTTGCGCCCCCAGAGATCATATCTTGACTCCCGCCGTCGCCTTAGAATATGCGTTCTTACTCGCTCCCGATCTCGCGCAAGACGCGGATTCTCAACCTGGGCCGCCACCTGTTCAGGCTGCGGCCTCTTGAAGCCGCTTTGCAACAGCGCGTGCACGGACGCAGCGCCCTCTCGCTGTGGGGCCGCATGGTGCCGCCGAACTACTTGTACAAGGCGGGCTCGTGGCGCTTTGTGACGCGACAGGGCTCGCGCTTGAGGCTCGATATTTCGGACGTGGTGGATCACGGCGTCTTCTTCGCCATGCACGAAGAAGGCGCTCAGGCCCTGCTCGACTTGGCTCGGCCTGGCATGAGCGTGCTCGACATCGGCACCAACATCGGCACTACCTTGCTTCAGCTCGCGCGCCGAGTCGGGTCTGAAGGCCGCGTGCAAGGCTTCGAGCCCGAGCCCGCCAACTTCGTCAAGGCGCGCAAGAACCTTCAGCTCAACTCGTGGGCCGCGCACGCCCAGATCGCCAACATCGGGCTGGGCCGCCAGAACGGAACGCTGAAGATGTTCCAGGTCAGCGAGAAGAACCGGGGTATGAACCGGATTCTGCCCGCCGGTCAAGGCGAGGCGAAGGCATTCCCCTCGGTTGAAGTTTCGGTGCGCGTGCTGGATGAGTTCCTGCAAGAAGCCCAAATCGAGAAAGTTGATCTGGTCAAGATCGATGTCGAGGGCTTCGAGCTGAACGTCTTGCGCGGCGCGTCCAGGCTGCTGGATCAGATGCGTCCCGTTCTGTTCATCGAGCTGGACGACCTCAACTTGCGCGACCAGAACGCGAGTGCTTCTGAGCTTGTCTCGCTGCTCATCGAGCACCGTTACAACGTGCGCCGCGCCGATAACGGAGCCCAAGTCTCGTCCCACGATGATTTCGCGCGCTGCCACTTCGATGTTATCGCTACGCCGACTTCCCCTGAAAGCGCCGGGAGTGGCGATGGATTTTTAGCAGCAGAGTAGCCAGCGACTGAAGTCGCGGCTTGGAGCCTTCGGCTGGGCGTCCACCTGCGTGGACGCGATCAGGTGACGTTCCTTCTCATCTGCAAGTACTTGCAGTAGCTCTTGCGTCCACGCAGGTGGACGCCCAGCCGAAGGCTCCAAGCCGCGACTTCAGTCGCTGGCCCAACACGCTGGCTCCACACGCTGGCCGCTCCGCCCCTGGCCGCCACTTGAGGCCCTTGCTGCGCGCCTAAACTGGGCTGGATGCGAGAGAAACTTTCCCCCGAGCACTTCTGGCCGCCGCGCAACTTCGGCGCCCTTGACGAGGAGTTGTCCAGCTTCCAAAGCGCGCACTTCGTGATCTTGCCCGCGCCTTACGACGCCACCACGACCTGGCGCGGAGGCACGCGCGAAGGCCCAGCCGCCATCATCGACGCCTCGATGAATATGGAGCTCTTCGACCGCGAGCTGCAGCGTGAGATCTGCGAAGTAGGCATCTTCACCTCGGACGAGATCGAGCCCGACGCGCGCGGCCCTGAGTTCATGGCGCAGCGCGTGCGGGCTGTGGTCTCGCAAGTTCTGGAGGCGCGCAAGATCCCCGTTCTACTGGGAGGCGAGCACTCGCTCTCTCTGGGCGCGGTTCAAGCGGTTGCCGACGCTTGTGAGGGCACTTTAACCGTGCTGCAGCTCGATGCTCACACCGATTTGAGGCGCGAATACGGCGGAAGCCCCTTCAGCCATGGCAGCGTGGCGCGACGCATGAGCGAGATTCAGAATGTACGCATCGTGCAAGTCGGCCTGCGCTCGACTTCGCGCGACGAGTTCGAGAGCGTGCCCTCCAACGTGACGCAGTTCTGGGCCGAGGAACTTGTGCCTCGCCTGGAAGACCATCGAGAGCGGGCTCAAGTACTTGAGGAAATCAGCGCCGCCCTGGGCGAGCGGCTTTACATCACCTTCGATGTGGACGCCTGCGACCCTTCGTGGATGCCCGACACCGGTACGCCCGAGCCCGGCGGACTTGGCTTTTACATGGTGCGCGACATCCTCAAGATGGCCTGCCACGGGCGTCAAGTACTTGGGGCCGATTGCGTGGAACTGATCGGCGGGCATCCGGCAAGCGCGTTCGCCGTGGCTCGCTTGCTGTATAAGATGGTGGGCTACATCAGCGAGCAGAAGTAGCGATGGAGGTGCGTATGGGAATTCTACTGGGTAGTTCGCTGCCTCATGTGTGGGCGCGCCGCAGCTGGAGCCGCGACGAAATCGAGAAGTTGATCGAGTTGGGCATCTTCGGGCCTGAGGAGAAGCTGGAGCTGGTTGATGGAGTGCTGATTCCTAAAGTGACGCGCACTCCACTACATGCAACAGGCATCTGCATGGCTCAAAACACCATGCTTGCGCTGGGATTCGAACACGTTCAGGTGCGCGTGCAGCTTCCGCTCCGGCTCGGGCCAAATGACCGTCCTGAGCCCGACGTGGCTCTGGTTCAAGGAGGCCTGCGCGACTTCAAGGTGAAACATCCACGCACAGCGATGCTGATCGTCGAGGTTTCACAAACCACCCTGCCCTTCGACCGTACCACCAAAGCTTCGATGTATGCGCGGGCTGAGATCCAAGATTACTGGATCGTTAATATCGACGAAAACCTGCTCGAAGTGCATCGCGAGCCGGTTGACGACCCTCATGCGATCTTATGCGCGTCTTACTCACAAGTCCAGAAGCTGAGCCCAGGTCAGGCCATCGCGCCCCTGTGCGCGCCCGAACACCAGATTGCGGTTTCGGATTTATTAATTTGAGCAACAAGTACTTACCAGGAACAAACGGCGCCTCAAGCCCAAGTACTTGAGGCGCCGTTTGCTGTTGCACGCGCGTCGGCAAAAACATTCGCGAATTTGTTGCATCTGTGCGCTAAGCGGTTGCGCGCTGCCCTTGATGTGTTTAAACGAAGAGAGGCTTTTGATTCGGCCCTTCTTCTCGCGCTTGCCCTTCGAGGCTTGCCGTTGCGAACCCCACGCTTTTCCATGAACGCCCTCGACCGATGTCAGGGCCGAAGTACTTGCTCGATTCCGCTGAGTACTTCGGCTCCTTTTTCTTTTCCCGGTTCAAGCCGGGCCGCTTCTCAGGCCACCGCAACCCCCGCGTCATCAGCTCGCCCCACGCGCGCTGCTTCTGATGCGCTCACGCTGCGGTGGCTTTTGCGTTTTGATAGGGCTCAACTCAGCCCTGAGCTCAGCTCAAGGAGGTCGCATGAACGTATACGCCAGGCTGTATGAGGAAATCCGTCCGCACTGGAAGCTGCTGGCCACAGTGATGGGCTTCTCGGTTTTGATGGCTCTGCTGGAGCTGGTGCCCTCGCTGCTCACGCGCTCGCTGCTCGATGACGCTTTGATCGGGCACAACCAGAGGCTGCTCTATATGCTGGCCCTGGCCCTCACGGGAGCGCTCATCGTGCGCACCGTGGCGCACTGGACGCGCATGATTTACACGGGCAAGCTGGCTCAGCTTGTGTTGTATCAGCTGCGCACCAAGCTGTATGAGCACTTGCAAAAGCTCTCTCTGTCGTTCTACAACAACAAGCGCACGGGCCAGATCATGAGCCGCGTGACCAACGATGTCAACGTGATGGAGCAGTTCATCGTCGAGGGCTTGCGCGACAGCACCATCAATGCGCTCAAGGTCTCGATCATCATCGTGATCTTGTTCTACACCAACCCTCAGCTCGCCTTATTAACGCTCATCCCCACGATTCCGCTCTCCTGGGGCACGCGCACCTTCAGCTCGCGCATCCGCAACACCTACCGCGCCATGAGGCGCCGCCTGGCCGACATGAACTCGATTCTCTCAGACACCATCGCGGGCATCCAGGTGGTGCAGGTGTTCGGGCAGGAGGATTACGAGGCGCGCAAGTTCAGGCTCAAGTCGCACGAGTTCTTCGAGGCGGGCATCCAGTCCAACCGCTTGCAGGCCATGTTCTACCCCAGCGTGAACTTCGCTTTTGGCGTGGGCCAGGTCATCGTGTGGGTCGTGGGCGGGCGCGAAGTACTTGCGGGCCGCCTCAAGACCGGCGAGCTGGTCATGTTCTCGGGCCTGGTGGCTCAGTTCTACGCTCCGGTGCAAAGCCTGTCGCAGATGTCGAACCTGCTGGCTTCAACTGCGGCCTCGGCTGAGCGCGTCTATGAGATCTTGGATTTGCAGCCCGACATCCAGACCGAGGCGCGGGCCGAGCACATGGAGAACGTGCAGGGCGAGGTCGTCTTCGAGAACGTGACCTTCGGTTACGATTCGAGCGAGCCTGCGCTGCAAGAAGTCAGCCTGCGAGTGGCTCCGGGCCAGACTGTTGGTCTGGTCGGGCCTTCGGGGTCGGGCAAGAGCACCTTGGTGTCGCTGATCTCGCGCTTCTACGATGTTTCGGACGGCTCGGTCAAAATCGACGGCAAGGACGTGCGCGAAGTCGATCTCAAGGACTTGCGCTCGAACATCTCCGTCGTGCTGCAGGAGCCGTATCTATTCCACGGCACGATCCGCGACAACATCGCTTACGGAAGGCCCGAGGCGAGCTTTGGCGAGGTGCTGGCTGCGGCCAAGGCCGCCAACGCCCACGAGTTCGTGATGAAGCTGGGCGACGGCTACGACACCCACGTCGGCGAGCGAGGCACCAAGCTCAGCGGAGGCCAGCGCCAGCGCATCTCGATTGCGCGCGCCATTTTAGATGACCCCAGGATCTTGATCTTGGACGAGGCGACCTCCGCCGTTGACACGGAAAGTGAGGCTTTGATCCAGGAAGCGTTAGACAACCTGATGAAAGATCGCACCACGATCGCGATTGCGCACCGCCTGAGCACGGTCAAGAACGCGGACAAGCTGGTCGTGATGGAAAATGGGCGCGTCATCGAGGAAGGCACGCACGATGAGCTGGTGCAGGTCGAGGACTCGCTGTATAAAAAGTTGGTCGAGATGCAGACCAACCTCAGCGGAACTCTGGCGCAGTAGCAAGCGCAACGGCCTCAAGTACTTGAGGCCGCGCCAGATTTATCCGCGCTTCGAAAATCTTAGAGAATTAGAAGCGAACATTGGGCGTGCGCTACCGTATTGTGCCACTGGATTGACGTACTTGAATTGCAAGGAGCCACTTATGTTTACACTTCGTTTCTCTTCGGTTTTGACCCTGGCGCTTGGCGCCGCCGTGCTGTCTGCGCCCCTGGTCTCGGCCCAGGCCAAGACCCCGCTCAAGGCCCCTGTGAAGGCGCCTGTCAAGCCTCTGCCCGAGATGGCCGAGATGACGATGAACCGTGCGCGTGCGGGAACGGGGGAGCTCAAGGTAGGCACGGGCGCGTTCTCGATTACCTCGGCGACTCTGGTTCTGGTGCCCCGCACGCGTGGCGTCGAGGTCGCTCTGGACACGCCTCGCGGACGCCTGTGGATGAGCGGCAAGGCCACGGCCGCCAGCGGCGATTCGGTGACGTTCTCGCTGACGCGGGCTTCGGGCTCGCTGGCTCAGGCTCTGGGGATGCCCGCTCGCACGTCTGGAACCATCACGGGGCGCGCGGCGCTGGCTCCGGGACGGCGCACCTTCTCGGCCATTAGCCTGGACGGGCGGCTGGACAAGCAGGCTCTGTCGGCCTCGTTCCGCTCCTCGGCCCTGCCCGTGAGGACAACGCCAGTCAAGAAGCGCTAAGAGCAGCTAAAGTTGGACGCGCAAGTACTTGTCTAAGTACTTGCGCGTTTTCATTTTGAGTAGCTGAAGGAGGATCAATGGACACCCGAGGCGATGGGATTCTGGACGCATCGAGGCTGAGGCTGTGGAAAATCGAGGACGGCTCGCTGGTTCTCAAATATTGGAAGTCAGGCGAGCGCAAGGCCCTGGTCGGCCCGCCGCGCCGCGCGCTGCCGCTTTCGGACCCTGAGCACTGGATCATCTTCGTTGACCTGGACGGAGCCGAGATCGGCGTCATACGCGCCATCGACGAGCTGGACGAGGCTTCGCAGGCCGTGCTGCGCGAAGCCTTGCAGTCTGAATACACGCTGGAGCGCATCATCAAAGTGCTTGAAGTCGAGCGCGAGCCGCTCTCGGGCCAGACGCGCTGGCGCGTCGAGATCGCCAGCCCCGACGCCGTGGAGCCCGCCGAAACCTCCAACCGCGACGGCTCCAGCCTGAGTCCAGCTCAGCAGAACGCTATCCCACAGAGCGTCGTGCAACAGAGCGCGGCTCAGCCGGCTGCTTCAAGCGCGCACCTCAACGGCTCGGGCTCGCTTCATCCGGCGGAAGAGACGAGCGTGGACGAGGAAGAGCGGCCCGGAACGCTGGGCAAGGTGGCGAGCCTGCTCAGCCTGGGGCGCGATAAAAGCGCAGTCGAGGCCGAGGTTTCGACCGTGGAGCGCGAGTTCACCATCGCAGGGCAGGAGGACGTGCAGACAGCGCGCTACCCCCACATCTTCATCGTGGACACGGACCGCAGGCGCTACGAGATCGTGGACTGCGAGGCTCTGGATGTCGAGTCGCGCAAGGCCGCCGAGCGCTTTTTTTAGCACTGAGAGCAGCTTAAGGGCTTGAGCAAGTACTTGAGGCGACAATTCGGGGAGATTTGGGCGAATTTTCAAAATATTTTCGGGAACGGGCGCTTAGGAGGTGATATTTTCGGTTCGAATGGGCATTCTTTAGGTGAAGTGAATTTGCCGTCCGCCAGCGCGTGATTGAAGCAGAGCCGAGATCCGACGCGGGCGGGCATCTTCGAGGAGCAATACATGGCGACTGAGAAGGCGACTGACACAACGGCGACCCAGAACCCGGCCCGCAAAAGCCCCAAGGCACCAGCTAAGAGCATCGCACGCCCCCAGACTTCTATGGCAGCACCCAACGCAGCTTCCACCCCCACCCCCGCCACGCCTGCAGCCACGAGCAAGAGCCCACGCGCCCGAGCCAAGAAGTCCAAGCCCAGCCAGGCCCCCGAGCTAAGCGCCGAGGTGCTGGGCGAAAGTGGAGCCGCTCTGGAGCGCGCGCTGCTGGCAAAAGAGTCGTCCAAGTCGCTGGCTCAAGCAGGCGGCACCACCAAGCCCGCGTGCAAAGCTCACTGCGGCCAGTGCGGGCGCGAGATGCGCTTCGTTCCCTTCTCGCTAAGCAACCTGATGTGCCGCTCCTGCTATGGGCTGGATCGCTACCGCCGTCCCACTGCTCCCACGCTGCCTGCGCTCGCCTCACCTCGCTCCCACGGCTCGCGCTAACTCAGCACCCAACTCAACCCAACCCGCTTCAACACCACCCTGCGCACGGCGACGGAAATTTCCGTCGCCGTGCGCGCGTCTGTTGCAACTCGTCGCCCCCATCCCGCTCCCAATCCTGAAGCCCAGCTGAGCAGAATTGGACACAGCCGCCCCGCCTCGTGTAGCCTTAAAATAACGTACGCCGCAATGCGCCCAGAGACTTCAGCCACGCTGCAAGTACTTACGGCGCGCCGTGCGGCTTTGATTTCAAAATTTTCACTCCCGCTATGAATCGTCCGCTGCCTTCCCGTGCCGTTTCCCTGTGCGTCGCCCTGGCTCTGCCCTGCTTGCTCTCGGCCTGCTCGTCGCAAGCCCAGGAGCCCGCAGCGAATGCCGTGGCCTCCTCCGACACCACGGCTCCGGTTTCCACGCCCGCTGATGCGGCTTCTCCGGTCAAATCGTTCGCGCCCCCACAGAAGGCGGGTTCCGATGCCAGCTCGCCTGCGGCTCCCGCTACGGGGGCGAGCTACAAGGAAGATCATCAGGTGCCGCCGGGAATGACTGAGGCGCAGATGAAGAAGGTGTGGGTTCCACTTCCGCCTGCGAGCTTCAAGGTGGGCGACAAGCCGCGCGTCAAGCTGACCACGAGCAAGGGCGATGTCGTGGTGACCCTGGACCCCAAGGCGGCTCCTCTGCACACGCGCTCGTTTGTGTATCTCGCCACGCGCGGCTTCTTCGACAACACCATCTTCCACCGCTGGGCCGACCTGACGAACCAGGGCGGAGCCATCATCCAGGGCGGCGATCCCTTGTCGCGCAGCAAGGAAACGCTCGACAAAGCGGGCCAGGGCGGGCCGGGTTACACCATTCCGCGCGAGCACAACGCCCTCAAGCACGACGCGCTGGTCATCGCAGCCGCGCGCACTCAAGATCCTGATTCGGCGGGTTCGCAGTTCTACATCACGCAGGCTCCGGTCTATTTCTTGGATGAGGGCGATGGCTACACCGTCTTCGGCCACGTCACAGCGGGCGCCGATGTCGCCAAGAAGCTGCGCCAGGACGACAAGATCATCCGCGCTCAGGTGCTCAAATAGCATTCAGCTTTCAGCCGTCAGCGAGCAGCAAAGGCAGCTGCAAGTACTTGGAAGCCACTGAAATCTGACGGCTGAAAGCTGCTCCCTCAAGATGCTCCAACTTTGCCTTTACACGCGGCGCGGCTGCCGATTGTGCGATACCGTCGGCCCTCTGCTGCGCGAGTTGCGCTCGGAATTCGAGTTCGAGCTCCAGGTCGTGGACATCCAGAGCCACCCTGAGCTCGAATCTCGCTTTGGTTGCTCGATTCCCGTTGTTACCTTGGACGGAGGCAACCAGGTTGCCGGGCGCGTCACCTTGGATCGTGTGCGTCAAGCCCTGTCGCGCGCTCAGCAGCGCCGGGCTTTGAAAACCTCAAGCCCAAGTACTTGAAGCGCGTACTTGAAGCGCCCACATCATTCGATTTCGCCTTATGCCGTTCGCATCTTCTCGTCGCACCCTGGCTTCCGCTCTGCTGTGTGCGTTGCCCTTGCTGCACGCGCCGCGCTCGCAGGCCCAGGCTCCCGCCGATTCAGCCCAGGCTCCACTGTCGAGCACCTCAGCCCAACCTCAGCTGGACAATCAAGCGCCCGATTTCGCCAATGCCGAGCCCACGCCCGAAGCCGCACCGCCCGCTTCGATAGACAATGCCGAGACGACGCCTCAGCCCAAGCAAAGCGCGCCTCAAGTACTTGAGGCCGCGCCGCTACGAGCAATCGCCGCACGCCTCAAGAAGCCGCTGCCCTTGAAGAATGGCCGCGTCGTTATCTTGAAGAACCAGCGCACGCTGCAGATCTTCGATGGCCAGACCTTGCTCAAGAGCTACAGCGTGTCGTTGGGCACGAACCCGAGCGGACGCAAGGAAAAGCGCGGCGATGGCCGCACGCCCGAGGGCGAATACTTCATCTGCACGCGCAACGACAGAACCTCAGCCTTCCACATCTTCCTGGGCCTGAGCTATCCCGCTCTGCCCGATGCGGTGCGCGGCGCTCAGTGGAAAGCCATCACACCGCGCGAGATGCAAGTGATCCGCTCGCGCCTGGCGAGCCGCTCGGCCCCACCCTGGAACACGAGGTTGGGCGGCTGGGTCGGCATCCACGGCGGCAGCGATGCTCCCTTCGCCAACCGTGTTAAGTCAAAGCGTCAGAGTTTGGATTGGACAGCAGGCTGCATCGCCGTCTCAAATGCGGAAATCGACGAGATCAGCGCGGCCCTCAAGGTCGGAGCCCGCGTGTCCATCCGGCCTTGAGAGCAACTGCGCCAAGCCCTGCTCAAAGGCCTGGAGTGAAGCAAGGCAGCAGTGAGGTTGTTTACTCCGCCGCCGCCCCTTGTTTGGCTGCGGAAGACTTACACCAGCAGTACGACCAAGCTCACCCGCCGCCGGAAGCCCGTAGCGAGGAACGAGCGCAGGGCTGTAGGCGGTCGGATGCAGCGTCTTGTTATGCCTCTGTTGATGACCTCTACGAAGTAGCCCAGAGTGCCCCGCTGCTTGCGGCGGGGATGAATGGGCTGGAGGAGGGAACAGACTCGATGTCTGTTTCCTCCTCGGAAGTTCTGGAAGTGGGAGGTGGCTCAATGCCACCGAGCACTTCTTGTCGTGGTCGTTAATGCCCCACCGCTTGCGGTGGGGTTCTTTACTCTTCAATGATTGGCATTTGGTGATCGTTCCACTCTGGCATGGGACGCAACTCGCCATTTTTTAAAATCACAAAATAGGAAACTGTGTGGTCGAACTCGCCTTTTTGATAAATCCAAGCACGCACCAGATGCCCGTTTTTTATTTCGATAATGGCACCTTCTAATTTGCTCTCACAAGACAAACACTGTTTCTGTGGATGTGAACTATCCCTATAAAATTGAAACTCTTCGTGAGTAAACAAATTTGTTACGGCAGGCTCGCCGATATTTCCTTCACCGTTCCTAAAGTATGCCCAACTCGGGATGGTGCCGTCTCGCAAGCAACGCCATTTAATTTCGTCTCCAATATGATATATGTGTTCAATGCGCGGCCCATAACCAGGGCAGAAGCCCCATTGAAACGCGGCAAAGTCGGTTACGACAACGCCGCAATGCGGGCATTTTAACTCTGTACCAAGATAAGCGTATTTGGGCATTTTGAAATAGTATATCTGTCAAACTGCCGTAACGCCGCGCGCAAGCGACAGAACGCTTATTATGCCGCACTTCTGCAGCCATAACTCATAATTAGCACGAAAAGCCGCTGCTTTGGACGCGCCTCAAGTACTTGAGTCTTCTCCAAAGCAGCGGCGCCGTCTCAGCCAGTCTTCCAAACGCGGCGCCCACGTCGAAAGCACCGCGTCGTCTGGTGCCAGGCCAACTCCGTGCGGGCCGCTTTCGTAAAGGTGAGCCTCGCACGAGATGCCAGCCGTGCGCAGAGCCGCGATGTAAAGCAGCGCGTTCTCGACGGGGACTGCGGCATCGTCCATGGTGTGGAACAAGAAGGCGGGCGAAGTCGCGGGCGAAACGCGCTTCTCGCACGAGAACTCTTCGATTTGCTCAGGCGAGAGCGAAGGGCCCAGCAGGTTGGCGCGCGAGCCCTCGTGCCTGTGCTCGCCCATCGTGATGACGGGGTAAGCCAGAATGTGGAAGTCCAGGCCTTGCTCGCCAGCGGCCCAAGTACTTGTGGCGAGCGAGGCGCACAGGTGGCCGCCCGCCGAGAAGCCCCAGGCTCCCAGCAGGCGCGGCCCGAAGCGCTCGCGGATGAGGTGCACAGCGCGCTGAGCTTCGCGCAGGGGCTGGCGCAGCAGAGGAGCCGGACGTTGCTCCTCGACGATCGAGTAGCGCAGCATCCAGGCATCCAGGCCGCGCGCGTTGAGCCAGGCGGCGACATCGCGCCCCTCGTGCTCGACGGCCAGGAATCCGTAGCCTCCGCCGGGCAGGATGAGCACGCCCGCGCTTCCAGGTGAAGCTGAGGCCGGAAAGTACGACAGCGAAGCCTGGCTGGTCTCTGCGCTCTCGGCTTCCCACAGCGGCCAGGTTGCGGAGGGTTCGGGATGTTGAAGGTTCATGGCGATGTGCAAGTCCTTGGGCACACCGAGCGCTCTGCAGGCTGAGCCGCCAGTTCGCGGTCGAGCTTGAGGAACAGGTTATTCCACGATTCGGCCAGCGTGGGATGCGAAATCGGCAAGTCGCGCAGCGTTTGATACGGCACGCGGCCCGTCATGGCCACCAAACACAGCGCAGCCATCTCGCCGCCCTCAAGAGACAAAAACGCGCCGCCCAGAATCTGCCCGCTCGAACGCTCAACCAGCACCTTCCAGAAGCCGCGCGGCTCGCCGGTTTCCAAGGGCCGCGCCAGGTCCTTCATCGCGATGCGCGCGATGTTGAACTCCAATCCTTTGCTAAGCGCTTCTTTTTCGCTCAGGCCCACGCGCCCGAGCTGAGGATCGGTGAACACCGTCCAGGTCAGGATGCGCTTCCCAGTCGAGCGCATCTTGTTCTTCAAGATCCTGTCAGCCAAAATGCGCGCGTCGTCGAAGGCGATGTGCGTAAACGGAGCGCTGCCCGCCACATCGCCCAGCGCGAAGACGCCCTCTGCATTTGTGCTCAGGAACTCGTCCACGCGCACGAAGCCCCGCTCGTCGCGCTCGACGTGAGCCGCTTCCAAATTTAGATGCTGCGTGTTCGGCTTGCGCCCGGTCGCGACGAGCAGGTGCGAGCCGCTGATTTGGCGCATCTGCCCCTCTGCAAGTACTTGCAGCACGATTTCCGCGCCTCGCGATTCAACTCTCTGCGTCTGCGCGCCACATAAAATCTGGATGCCGTCTTCTTCCAGGATCGAGCGCACAGCCTGCGCGACATCCGGGTCTTCTTTGTTGAGCAGAACGGGGTTCTTCTCGATGATCGAGACGCGCGCCCCGAAGCGGCGAAACGCCTGCGCGAACTCGACAGCGATGGTGCCGCCGCCCACAATCAAGAGGTGCTCGGGCACTTGGCTCAGCTCCATAATGCTCGTCGAGTCCAGCCAATCAACTGAGCTCAGCCCTTCGATAGGAGGCGGTGCGTTCTGGCTTCCCGTCGCGATGACAATGAGGGGAGCCTTCAAGAGACGCTTGTGACCCTCAGCAAGTACTTGCACCGTTTGTGTCGCCACGAATGAAGCCTCGCCACGGATGACGCACAAGCTGGGCATTTGCAACGCGGCTTCGACATCGTTTCGGAAGTCGAGCACGACTTCGTGCTTGCGCCTGAGCACGGCTTCCATGTCCACGCCGATGTTGTCGGCTCGCACGCCCCAGAGGTGTGAGTTTCGGGCGTAATGAGCCACGCGCGCCGAGGCGATGAGGGTCTTGGTCGGGGTGCAGCCTCGGTTGACGCAAGTGCCGCCGAAGTCGGCCTTCTCGATCACCGCCGTTTCGAGCCCTGCTCTGGCCAGCTGAGCCGCCAAGCTCGCGCCCTGGCCGCCGCCGATGATGATGCACTCGAACGGCTCCGCGTCCTGCTCCTGTTGGCTACTCATAGATTGATAGGATTTCAGATAGCACGAAGCGCAAGCAGTTCTCTGCTTGCGCCCTGGAAGCTGTTGGGCTTACGCTGTGATCGCGCGCAGGCTTTCCTGCACGCTCGAAGCCCAGTGTGGCCTCTTCGCCTCGAACGTGGTGATGTCCTGAGCGTGCTGCAAGGTCAGCCCAATGTCGTCCAGGCCGTGCAACAGGCGGTGCTTGCGGAACTGATCGACTTCGAACGCAATCGGCTCCAATCCTTCGCCTGAGATGATCTGCGAGGGCAAGTCGATCTTAAGTTGAGCGCCCAGGTTAGCCTGCAAGTACTTGATGAGATGATCAACGGTCTCTTCAGGCAGCACAATGGGCAGCAGACCGTTCTGGAAGCAGTTGTTGAAGAAGATGTCCGCGAACGAGGGCGCAATCACGCAGCGGAAGCCGAAGTCGTCCAGAGCCCAGGGCGCGTGCTCACGCGAAGAGCCGCTGCCGAAGTTGCGTCGCGCCACCAGGATCGTGGCTCCAGCTAAGCGAGGATCGTTCAGCTCGAAACCGGGGTCGGGCGTGATGCCGTCGGCTTCGTAGCGCCAGTCGTAGAACAGGAACTGGCCAAAGCCGGTGCGCTCGATGCGCTTGAGGAACTGCTTGGGGATGATCTGGTCCGTGTCCACGTTGGCGCGGTCCAGAGGAGCGGCCACGCCCGAGAGAATGGTGAAGGGTTGCATAATTTAAAGTTCCAGCGCCTGACGCAGATTGGCGTCGGCTTGAGCGAGCAATTCGTCGGGCAGCGTGCCGAGCTTGCCGATCACGTCATCTACGGCCAGGGTCATCAAGCGGCCCAGCCTGATGAGCGATGTCACTTTGAGACCTGTGAGCCTGAACTCGGGGTGCGTGTCGGGCACCAGAAGGTCGCTGAGATCAAGAGGCTGGCCACGATGCGTGCCGATGAAGGCAAGCATAACATCACGATCCGCACGGTCAGAGCGCGAGACAACCAGGGCAGGACGCACCTTGCTTGAAGACGAATCCGTGAAGGGGAACGGCACCAGGACAATGGTGCCGCGCGGAATCGGCGCCCTCATAAGGGCTGAGCGTCGGCGCGTGCGTACAGCTCAGGCTCATCTTCAAGCCACTTCCACGCCGCGCTGCGCGAGGCCAGGTCAGCCGCCTCACGCGTGGCAGGCAGGTCGTCTTCCAACTGCAGCTCGACCGCGACCGCTTCCGAGCGCCGCGCCAGCTTCAGCAGCAACTCAAGCTCTTGGAGCGGCAGCAGGGCCGCGCCATTGACCTCGCGCACATGAAGCGTTGTCATCGTGTCCTCCAGCGAGCCCCAAGTACTTGAAGCCGAGCTACTTGCCCTTGTTCCTCTTGTCCCACTCGCGCACATCGACCAGCTTGCCCTCAACAGCCGCAGCCACGGCCATGGGAACTGAGACCAGGTGCGTGCGCCCGCCCTTGCCCTGGCGCCCCTCGAAGTTGCGGTTGGAAGTCGAAGCGCAGCGCTCGCCGGGCTTCAAGATGTCGGGGTTCATGCCCAGGCACATCGAGCAGCCAGGCTCGCGCCACTCGAAGCCAGCGGCCTTGAACACCTTGTCCAGCCCCTCGGCCTCGGCCTGCGTCTTGACCGGGCCGCTTCCCGGCACCACCATCACGTTCACGCTGCTCGCTGCGACTTTGCCCTCGACCAAGTGAGCCGCCAAGCGCAAGTCTTCGATGCGCCCATTGGTGCAAGAGCCGATGAACACGCGATCGACCTTGAGCCCTTCGAGCGGCGTGTTTGGCGTGAGCCCCATATATTCGATGGCGCGCGAGGCCGACTTGCGGTCGCTCTCGTCGCTGATGCTCTCGGGGTTGGGCACGCTTGCAGTAATAGGCAGCGTCTGGCCCGGATTGGTGCCCCACGAAACCTGCGGCACCAAGTCCTCCTCCGTGAGCACGACCGTGGTGTCGTAGGTCGCGCCCTCGTCGGTCTTGAGCGTCTGCCAGCAAGCCAGGGCCTCGTCCCAATCCGCTCCGCTTGGAGCGTGGCGGCGGCCCTGCAAGTACTTGAAGGTCGTCTCGTCGGGCGCGATCATACCCGCGCGCGCACCGGCTTCGATGCTCATGTTGCAGATCGTCATGCGCCCTTCCATCGACAGCGCGCGGATCGGAGCGCCGGTGTATTCGATGACGTGGCCCATCGCTCCAGCCGTCCCAATCTTGCCGATGATGGCCAGGATGATGTCCTTGCTCGTGACGCCAGCAGGCAGCGGCCCATCGCCCTCGACGCGGATTTCCATCGTCCTGGGGCGGCCCTGGGGCAAGGTCTGCGTGGCCAGCACGTGCTCGACTTCTGAAGTGCCGATGCCAAAGGCCAGCGAGCCGAAGGCGCCGTGAGTGGAAGTGTGCGAGTCGCCACACACGATGGTCATGCCGGGCTGAGTCAGGCCCATCTCGGGACCTATGATGTGCACAATGCCCTGGCGAGGGTCGTGGATGTCGAAGACCGTGACGCCGAAGTCGTCGCAGTTCTTCTTAAGCGTGTCCATCTGCTTGGCTGAGATCATGTCCACAATCGGCAGCGAGCGGTCCGTCGTGGGCACGTTGTGATCCATGGTGGCCAGCGTCAAATCAGGCCGCCTCACACGGCGGCCAGACAAGCGCAGCCCCTCGAAGGCCTGCGGCGAAGTGACTTCGTGGACTAAGTGCAAGTCGATGTACAACAGCGCGCGGTTCTCGTCCTCGTGGACGACGTGCGCATCCCAGAGCTTCTGGAAGAGCGTGCGAGGCGTTGACGGTGTGGACATAATGTTCTCAAAGAGAAATCGAAGGTTTCAAAAAGCGGCGCTTTAGTCTAACTTTTGAAGCCCCAAGAGGCTCCAAAAAGAAGCGCAAGTACTTGCAGACGCTCAGCGATCTACGAAGTAGCCCAGAGTGCCCCGCTGCTTGCGGCGGGGATGAATGGGCTGGAGGAGGGAACAGACTCGATGTCTGTTTCCTCCTCGGAAGTTCTGGAAGTGGGAGGTGGCTCAATGCCACCGAGCACTTCTTGTCGTGGTCGTTAATGCCCCACCGCTTGCGGTGGGGTTCTTTACTCCATTTCGAGCACGACCTTGCCCGTGTGACCCGAGTCGAACAGCTCATATGCCTGGCGCGCCTCTTCAAGAGGAAAGCGGTGCGTCAAGATGGCTTCGGGATGGATCTTCCAGGCCACGAGCTCCTCGACCAGCTCTTCCATCTGCGGAACGGAGCACACCCAGGAGCCGTGCAGCGTCAATTGCTTGTGCAGCAAGAGAGGCGAAGGCTCGAACTCAGCCGTGCCACCTTCGCCGACCCACACGATGCGGCCCCACTCGCGAGCCGCTTCCAGGCACAGCTTGCGTGCCCGCGAAGCCGCCGAGCAATCCAGTGCGACCTCGAAGCCTGGCCCTCCGCTGGCCTCCATCAACTGCTCAAGTACTTGAGCTCCCGGCTCGAACACCGCTTCAACGCCCAGCTCCTTGGCCAGCTGAGCCCGCTCGGGAAGAGCCTCCACTCCAAAAACGCGTGCGCCCATGGCTCGGCACAGCATCGCCATGCCCAGCCCAACCGGGCCAAGACCGGTAATCAAAACCTTGTCGCGCCCTGAAACCTGAGCCCTCAGACAAGCCGCGTAAGCCGTGCCGAAGCCGCAGGCGACCATCGCGCCATCCGCGAAGGTGAGCTCATCCGGCAGCGTCACTAAGGTGCTCTCCTCAGCTAAGAGGAACTCAGCGTGGCCTCCGTCGCGCTGCCAGCCGTAAGCCCGGCGCTGAGTGGGGCCTTCGAGCGTGGTGCAGTTGATCATCCATCCCTCGCGGCAGAAGCGGCACGTGCCGCAGCCCACGATGTGATACAAGACCACGCGTTCTCCAACCTTGAAGCGCTCCACGCCCGGCCCCACTTCCACGATGACGCCGCACGGCTCATGCCCGGCGATGACGCCTCGGTAAGCCTCGGGCCCGTGCCCCTGATCTTTGGGCCTATAGATGGCGCGTAGATCCGAGCCGCACAAGCCCGAGGCCTTCATCTTGACAAGTACTTGCCCGTGCCCCGGAACCGGAACCGGAAACTCGCGCATTTCGAGCCGCTTCTCACCGGGCAAAACCACGCCTCGCATTGTTGCCATTTTGATCCTCTTGTCACAACTGTAAGTACCTGGGGCACGCCTCAAGCCGACAAAGCGCGGTTGAGCGCGCTTACCACAGCCTTCACGCCCGCCAGCTCCGTGTTGGTGTCGATGGCCGCGCCGTAGAACGTGCTGGCATCGCTCTGCGCGATCTGGACGTAGGCCACAGCGCGCGCTTCGGCCCCGCCTTCGAGCGAGTGCTCCGCGAAGTTGAGCACGTCCAATTGCAGAATTTGGGACTCGCGCAGCGCGATCACGAAGGCGTCGATCGGCCCGTTGCCCACAGCTTCCAACGTGCGCTCCTGGCCACCGGCAAATACTTGAGCGCGCGCCCGAAGCTGCCCGTTAGCTTGAGCCACAGTGTCAAACCCAAGCAGCTTGAGGGGCGAGCTGCGTTCGAGATACTCGTGCTGGAAGGCCTCGAAAATTTCGCGCGCGGATAGCTCTCCGGCCTTTCGATCGGCGATTTTCTGGATGAGCTGACCGAACTCGACCTTCATCATGCGCGGCAGCACGAAGCCGAAGTCCTGCTCCAGCAGGAAGGCCGCGCCGCCCTTGCCCGACTGCGAGTTGTAGCGCACGATCTTCTTGTAGTCGCGCCCAATGTCCTTGGGGTCCAGCGGCAAGTAAGGCACTTCCCAGGAGCCTTCAGCATCCTGAGCCGCGAAGCCCTTCGAGATGGCGTCCTGATGCGAGCCGCTAAACGCCGTGAAGACCAAATCGCCCGCGTAAGGATGCCTTGGATGCACGTCCATGCGCGTGGTGCGCTCATAAACCTCGCGCACAAACGGCAAGTTGGAGAAGTCCAGGCCAGGCTCAACGCCCTGCGAGAACAGGTTCAGAGCCACAGTGACAATGTCCAGGTTGCCCGTGCGCTCGCCGTTGCCAAACAAAGTGCCCTCGACTCGCTCGGCTCCAGCGAGCAAGGCCAGCTCGGTCGAAGCCACGCCCGTGCCACGATCGTTGTGCGTGTGCAGCGAGATAATGGCCGATTCGCGATTCTGGAGGTGGCGGCAGAACCACTCGATCTGATCCGCGTGCACGTTGGGTGTTGAGCTCTCGACCGTGGTCGGCAAGTTCAAGATGATCTTCTTCTCGGTCGTGGGCTGCCACACATCACAGACGGCCTGGCAGATTTCGAGCGAGAAGTCCAACTCAGTCAAGACGAAGGATTCGGGCGAGTATTGCAGCACCCAATCCGTCTGCGGATTCTGCTCGGCCAGCTCTTTAACCAGGCTCGTGGCGCGCGTGGCGATGTTTTTGATCTCGTCTCGGGACAAGCCGAACACGATGCGGCGCTGGGCCGGGTTGGTCGAGTTGTAGATGTGCACGATGGCGCGGCGTGCGCCCTCAAGCGCCTCGAAGGTGCGGTGGATGAGCTCTTCGCGGCACTGCACAAGTACTTGCACCGTGACATCTTCGGGAATACGGTTCTCGTCGATCAAGCGGCGGCAGAAATCGAACTCGACCTGAGCCGCCGAGGGAAAGCCGATCTCGATTTGCCTGAAGCCCACCTGGCACAAGAGCGCGAACATTTCGAGCTTCTCTTCCACGCTCATCGGGTCCGCGAGCGCCTGGTTACCGTCGCGCAAATCGACGCTGCACCACTGGGGCGCCTGAGTCAGCTGCTTATCGGGCCAGGTGCGATCGGGGAGATGAACGGGCGGGAACGGCTTGTACTTCGGTGTGGCGCGGTGGCCGTTGGTGGCGCTCAGCAGCGACGCGGCCACCTGGCTCTGTGTTGTCGCTACGGAATCTTTTACTGCTGACATCGCTGCCCTCCTTCAAAATTGAATTCGCCACGCAAAGCCCGCACATCCGAGGTGAGCTTCCTGTGTCACTTCTGCTTGACCCAGTAGAAGTAGTCTTCGGAGCCGCCCTGGATCTGCCACAGCTTCATTCCGTTCCCATCGGCGATCTCGTAGGTAATGTCGCCGCCTGCACGTGGTGAGATAGGGTTCACACCCTCGCTGCCGAGCGCGAACCACAAGTTCTGGTCGAAGGTCACCTGATACTGGCTGAACTTCTGCCACCACTTCCCACTGAAGTGGTAGGTCTTGCCGTCCTTGTAGTGCACGCTCTGCCTGAAGCGCCCGCCAGGAAGTAGCGTGATCGAGTCGGTGACGCCTTGCCACTGCAGCACGTAAGTGCCCGGCAATGTCTTCGGCTCAGGCGGCTCGGACGGTGGCTGCACGCCACGAAGAAGCGGCGGGCCGATCAGCAAAATCACGAGGCCCGCCATGGTCACGAGGAGCAAGTCGCGGTGCTTCATGCTTACACGCTACGCTGAGCCCTCAGCAGGCGCCCTCAAGCACTTGCAGACGCCGCAAGTACTTGAGGGCGCTTCAAGCCTAAGCCGTCTGCTTCTGGGCTTCCTTGGCCTCGCTCTTGACCGCGATCTCGGGAGCCGTGCGCGCTTGCTGGTTTGCCTTGATCCAGCTCATGTCGCCCCTCAGCTTGGTGCCAACCGTCTCGATTTGCGAGTTGGCTTCTTCCTGGAGCATCTTGTTGTAGGTCGGGCGCCCGTCCTTGTTCTCCTGGATCCACTCGCGCGCGAACTCGCCGCTCTGGATCTCGCCCAGAATGCGCTTCATCTCCTCGCGCGTCTCGTCCGTAATCACTCGCTTGCCGCGCGTCACGTCGCCCCACTTGGCCGTGTCCGAAATCGCCTCACGCATTCCCGTGATGCCCTTCTCATACATCAGGTCCACGATCAGCTTCAGCTCGTGCAGGCACTCGAAATACGCCATCTCGGGCGCATATCCGGCCTCAACTAAAGTCTCGAAGCCCGCGCGCACCAGCTCGGAAGCGCCTCCGCACAAGACAGCCTGCTCGCCGAACAAGTCGGTCTCGGTCTCTTCCTTGAAGTTGGTTTCATAGACAGCGGCGCGCGTGGCTCCCAGGCCCTTGGCGTAAGCCAGACCGATCTGGCGAGCGTGGCCCGAAGCGTCCTGGTGGATGGCGATGAGGGCCGGAACGCCCTTGCCTTCCTCGAACTGGCGGCGCACGAAGGGGCCGGGGCCTTTGGGCGCGACCATCAGCACATCGACATCAGCCGAGGGCTTGATCAGGTCGTAGTGGATGTTGAAGCCGTGCGAGAACATCAGGGCCTTGCCCTTGGTCAAGTGCTGCTTGATGTTCTCCTCGTAAACCTGCTGCTGCAAGTGGTCGGGGATGAGCAGCATGATGACATCGGCCATCTTCGCCGCTTCCTCAACATCAGCGACGCGATGCCCGTCGGCCTTGGCCGCGTCCTGAGACTTGCCGGGCCGAACTCCAATGACCACGTTGAGGCCGGAATCCTTTAAGCACAGCGACTGCCCGCGTCCCTGCGAGCCGTAGCCAATGACCGCGACCGTCTTGCCTTCGAGCGCCTTGAAGTCGGCGTCAGCGTCGTAGTAAATCTGTGGCATTTTCCAATTTCTCCGTGTCCAAAATCTGCCGCGCCCACAAGATACTTGCGGATTTCAAGGGCACGATTGTCCCGTCAAATGATGCCAGACGCGCCCGATCAGCGCACCCAGAATCACAAACCCAAGAGCCTCGCCCACTAAGAGCCACACGCTTTCGAGCCCGAAGTAGCCGCTCACGGGATCGAAGCGCGTGGCCCACTCGTGCGCCTTCCACAAGGGCCAGATCAGCAGGCCGACCGCTCCCGCGAACAGAGCCGCCTTGCGCCCGCCGCGCTTCCAGCCCACGAACGCGCCAACAAGCGCGCACAGAGCCGACAGCGCGAGCACAAGTACTTGCGACTGCTCGGGCGAGATCAATTCGTGTGGCGTGTCCATAAGCCGAAGGTCTCGAAAAGCAGGCGGTACAAACAAAAACGCTCCCATCCCGAGCGAATCACAAGGATGCGCTGCGCGGGACGGGAGCGTTGCAGTGCTTGCAGTTGCTCTCGCGGTACCACCCACGTTCTTCCCGGACGCCAAGGCGTTACGCCAAAGCGATTGGGAAGCTCTCGTTGCGCGCTCACGGGCGCGTGTCCGGTCGCAACTACAGCTGCAAGTACTTGTGGATTTGCGGCTTGGCGGCGACGGCTCGGAGGCGAGTTCAGCGCGCTGCGTTTCCTCTTTCACACCACGTCAAGAGGCTCTCTCGAACGCCCGCTGGCTTACTACTCCTCGTCAATGCCTGTACAAATTGTGCTCTTGAGCTTAGCCGCTCCAGCTCAAGTCGTCAAACTGGCGCCGATTACTGGATGCTCGCCACTCGATACAGCTCATCAGGCCACGCCTTTGGCTGCTCCAATTGGCCTTGCTGAGCTATCCACACCGCTTGCTTCGAGGGCTCGCGGTTGGCCAGCGCGTAGAACGGAATCGCCGTGAAGCTGCGCCCATCCCCCGCGCCCCCGCTGATCGTGGTCACGCCGCCCAGTAGATCCGGGCGAGCCTGAGTCGTGAACCCAGCATCGCGTGCCAGCTGAACATCAACGCGGCCCGCGTTGTCCAGAGCCTCGAATCCATAGACGATCGGGCCGCGCTGCAAAGCCACCTGACCCTTGTATTTTTCCTGCGAGCCCACCGAACCCACCACACACATCTTGCGCCGTGTGGCATCGTTCCACAGCCTGCGCGCGGCCTGAGCCAAGCCCACATCGCCCGTCTCAGCCGCCACATCCGCGAGGTAATAAACGCTGCGAGAATGGATCAATGGCTACCCACACGCCAAGTGACCCAGTAGTGCGTGAGACAGCGCCAATTCCAACCAGACCAAAACGAAGCGGCCAGTACTCGTGCAAGTACTGGCCGCTTCTGAATTCTGTGGGCCGCTTCAGCTCTGTTTCATTTGCTTCAGCTGCGCGATTTGGCTTTGCAGTTCTCGAATGTCGCGCTCCATCTTGCGCATGGCTCTCATGGCCTCGGGCAACTTGCGTGCGGCGGCCTCGCGCTTGAGGAAATCGCGCTGGGGCATGGCGGGGCTGCCCATAACGGAGGAGTTGGCCTCGACATCGGACATGATGCCGGCTTTGGCGACCACGATCGCGCCGCGCCCGACCTTGACATGATCGGCTAAGCCGGCTTGACCGGCCATGACCACGTTGTCCTCGACCATCACGCTGCCGCTGAGCCCGACCTGGCCGCACAGAATACAGTTGCGCCCGACCTGTACGTTGTGTGCGATCTGCACCAAGTTGTCGATCTTGGTGCCGCTGCCTACGCGTGTGGCTCCCATGGTGGCGCGGTCGATGCACACGTTGGAGCCGATCTCCACATCGTCCTCGATGATGACGGTTCCGACCTGGGGCATCTTGATGTGCTTGTCGCCGTCCATGACGTAGCCGAAGCCATCACTGCCGATCACGCTGCCCGAGTGCACCCGCACGCGCCGCCCGATGTGCACATGGTGCTGGATCACGACTGAAGCGTAGAAGATCGAGGCCTCGCCAATCTGAGCGCCGTCTCCGACTACGACGTGGGGATACAAAACCGCGCCATCACCGATGTGAGCGTGGTGACCGATGTAGCAGAACTCGCGTATCGTGACGCCCGCCCCGATGTGGGCCGTGGGCTCGATGATGGCCGAGGGATGTACGCCGCTCTCGGGCATGGATAGGGGCGACAGGTGCTCCATCACCTTGGCGAAAGCCAGGCGGGGATTGCCTGTTAACAGAATCGGCTTGGCCTCGCGCCCCGAGCTGCTGAAGCTGCCCGGAACCGTGGCCTGCTCGATCTGCTCGCCCACTTGCAAGGCCAAGCGCGCGGGAGCGATGATGGCCGAGGCCGAGGAATCCAAGGCCGCGTCCAGCAAGCGCTCGTTGTCGATGAAGGAGATCATGCCCGGCCCCGTTGAGTCCAGGCCAGCCACGCCCGTAATCAAGGTCTGAGCGTCACCGACCAACTCCGCACCCAGCAGGCGCGCGATCTCGCCCACAGTCCAAGAGCGCGCCTGCCCTTCGCTCTTGGCAGACTGCGCCGAGCCCACACGACGCGCGGGACGTCCGCCGCGCACAGCCCGCTTCGAGCCACTGTCCGCACTTGAAGGAAGCGCGCCGTCGGGCTCGGCTAAGGCCGAAGCGCCATTAGCGGAAGCGCCGTTGGCCGAGGTGGTTTTGGAAGCGCCGTTTGTGGAAGCGTGGTTGTGGCCGTTGGGCGATGGAGAGGGTGAAGTGGCCATGAAACGAATTCCTTGGCGCCGACCGGGGCGGGCGCCTCTCAAACAGAATGCGCGGCACGAAGAGGCCGCTTGAACCAGACAAGCACGACTGAAACCGCGGTGCTGCGGCCTGCTGCGCTGCGCCCGCTGTGGCTGGAACAGGCGAACACGCATCTTGTACCTCGCACTTTGCTCCGCGCGGCGTCCCTGTCGGCAGCTGAGTTGGGGCGCCCCCTAAACGGCACTATCTTAGCAAACCGATGCGCCCGCCACAGAGCGAGCTCATCAAGCCGGAAATAAGCCCTCTCAAGACCTTCAGTACTTCACAAGTACTTAGAGGCAGTCCGGTCTCTTCCTCAGCGCACAGGAACCTTCCAGGCCCACGAGCGCTTGAGCAGCAGCGCCTGCCATCGTCTTTCCTGCCCGCCGCTGCCTGAACCGCTTGTGCTCGCGGCCTCGCCTTGCCCGCCCGACACCACGAAAGGAACAGGCGCACGACGCACTTGCGAGTCGGAGCCGGGCAGCACGGGCGGTGCGATGGGCGCTAAAGACGGAGCCGAGCCCGCGAAGGTTCGGAATTGGTTCTTATTAAAACCAATTTGTGGAAGCGAGGCCAAGCCTTGGTGAGAAGAGGGAGCGGCGGGGATGCTGAGGCGAGCGGGAGCGGCAAAATCGGTTTGGACGCGGCGCTGCTGCTCCTGGAGCACAGCGTTGATGGCCTGAGCATCGGACTGGCTGACTTGATCCAGGGCGTGCTTGATCTGCGCGCCGCGCTGCGACTCCAGGCGCGCGGGCACCTCGTTGCGCAGCCTGACGAGAAGGGCGGCTCTGTTGAGCTCCTGCTCGCGCAGCAGGGCTCGGATCTGGGTTTCGATGTTCAGCCTCTGGGCCTGGGCCTGGCGCTGAACCGAAGGAACCACGGCCAGGGTCGAGAGCAGCTTCAAGCGCAGGTTGATGAGCTGCTCCAGGCGCGCTCCAGGCGGCAGAGCGGGAACCAGCCCCTCCACGTTCAGGCGGCCCACGCGCTCCAGGTCGTCCTTGAGATCGGTGCGCATCAGCCCTTCCTGATCCCCGCGGGCCGTGCTCCTCTGCGTGGAGACACGCTCCAGCATCTGCTGCAGAGATTGCATCTGGCGCTGCTCGATGTTCTGTTGCAGGGCGCCCCAAGTACTTGTCACGGCTCCCTGGCCGGGCCCGCTCAAGCGCAGGGCGTCGCTTCCAGCCGCCACCTGGCGCGCAGCCTCGTTCCACAGCCCATTCGTCAACATCTGATTCTGCTGCACAGAGGCCAACGTGGGCGACACGCTGAAGTCGCCGAACTGAGGATCGACAAAGCCGCTCAGCCCGCTTCCACCTGAGCTCATCTCAGGCGCGAGGGTGAGACGTGCCAGGAGTGAAGGCTCCAGAGGTGCGGGAGCCCGGAACGCCAGGCGCGGCCTGGGCGCAATCGCAACAGGTGGGCCGGCCTGAGCACGCTGCCAACTCTGCCACGCCTGAGCCATCCAGCTGCTTGAATTGGAGTTGCTCTTAAAGCCTCTGGCTGCGGATCTCGCGGAGTTGGGTGTTGAAGACGCGCATCCACCCAGCAAAGCAGCGGCTCCCACAGCGGCTTGGAGCAAGGCGCGAGGCGAGACCGGCGAACTGAGGGAACGATGGGAGGCGCGGCTCATGGCAGGAGTGCGAAGAGTTGAGGGCTCAAACTCTGGGTGTGAGTTGAAGGGAGCGGGGCTGTCGCCCTCTGCAACTCGCTTGTGACAGCTACATTCAAGTCTGCAAATACTTGTGACTCTGGAACCTCACCTAGTGCTCTAACCCGGTAGTAGAGAGGGACGGATCCAGCGGTGTTCGAGGCTGAGAAACCTGCGTGGAGCGGCACCTCACAGATTTCCACCTCCAAATTCGTGTCCCTCTCTACTACCGGGTTAGAGCACTAGGCAAGCGATTGGAAGAGGGCGATAGCCCCGCTCTCTCCAACTCACACCAAGCGCTCAAGTACTTGGGGCTAACCAAAACGCGCAGCGAATGGGCTCGCTGCGCGTTTGGTGGCTGCTACTTGTTCAGTTGCGTGAGCACGGCGTCCGTGATGTCGAGGGCCGGGGCGTTCCAGATGACGGCTCGCTTGCGCCACACCAGAGACAGCTTCTTGTCCGCGGCCACCTGCTGGATGACCTTGTTGGCTCGATCCGTGTTCTCGTTGTCGATCTTGGTCTGGCGGGCCTTGTAGCTCTCGAACAGCTTATCCGAGAGGGCCTGAACCGCGCCTGCGCTCAGCTGAGAGGCTCCGTTGAGCTCCTCCAAGCGCTTGATGTCGGCCTGCGATCGATCGACTTTTCCATTGAGGCCCATCAGCTCGGCGCGCAAGCCGTTGCCCTTCTTCTCCAGGTTGCTCAGCTCGGTCTCGTCGGCCTGGCTGCGGGTTTCCTTGAGCACAAGAGCATCGAAGCGCGCTGCGGCAACCGGATCCAGCAGTTCGCGCGCCTGCAGCCTGGTGTCCATCTCCTGAGCCTGCTTGTCCAGGCTCACCAGGGCCTCGCGGTAGCGCGTGTAGCCGCTGGCCAGCCTGTCCTCATCAACGATTCCAATGCTTACGGTCTGAGCCCGCGCCTGAGCCTGAGACAAAGCTCCAGCCAGCATCAGCATCGCGCACAGCAGCGGACGGCGCAGCGAAGGTGTCCAATAATTCTTCATCACAAGTACTTTCCTGGGGTTTGGCTTAGGCTTTGTTGAGAATGGCGACGACATCGTCGGTGATTTCGGTTGTAGCTGAGCTCCAGGCCACGGCCTGCTTGCCCACGACGACCACGAGCTTTCTCTGGTTGGCGACCTGCTCGACGGCCTTGACGATCTGGGATCGGAACTGGTCTTCTGTGTCCTGCTCCTGCTTGATGACGGTCTGATCGACGGCTTCGATCACGCTTTGCAGGGTCGGAGCCGTCTTCTGCGACTCGTCCTCGATGGCCTTGATGCGAGCGGTGTCGTCCGCGCTCTTGTTGGCCTTGGCGACCAGGGCGTTGTATTCATCGCGCCGGTCGTTGCCCTTCTTGGCCAGGGCCGCGAGCTGGGTGTCCTCGGCAGCCGTGCGCGTGGGCTTGAGGATGAGGGCGTCGAAGCTCTTGGTGTCGGCCTCGGCCAGGAAGACGCGGCCATCGAGCTGCGAGCGCAAGGCCTGCTTGCGCTTCTCGATGACATCGAGCGCGGCCTTGAGCTTGGGAAAGTTGTTGTTGATCTTCTCGCCGTCCACCACGCCGATGATGGGAGCCGCCTGAGCCTGAGCCGCTTTTATCAAGGGCGAGCCGGGCAGCACAAGAGGCAAGCCCAGGGCCAGAGCCGCCACCGAGAAGCGCAAGGCAAGGCGCGCGGGGCGCCGTGAATTAAACATCTGCATCGAAATCCTCCAAAGACACTGCAATTTTACAAACTCGCGCCTGCTCTGTTTTCAGATGCTCCAATGAGGAGCGCCAGACTTCAACTCGCCCACACGGTTCACGAAGAAGCCGTGCAAGTACTTGGGCGGCGGAAGTTGCAGCGCGGCAGGTTCCCGCGCGCTGCCTGAACTATACTTTCGTCTAATGCGATTGCTCTGGTTCATCTTGGCGCTTGAGGCAGTGCTCTTCTTCTCCGGCCTGAGCTTTATCGCTCGACTGGACGGCGCCGCTCAGCTTCTGCTCATACTGACGCTGCTGGCCCTGCCTATTCCGTGGCTTGTGATGCTGGTCGGCCTGTTCCGCTCGCAGAGCAAGCAGCACCGGCCAAAGATGGCAGGCGTGCTCCTGCTTGCTCCCTTGTCTCTGGTTCTGGCAGCCTTCCTGGGCGGCCACATCCGTAGCTACCTCTTCTATCGTGACCTGCCGCGCATGAAAGAAGTGGTTGCTCTGATACAGGATGGTTCTATTTCGCTTACTCATGGGCGCCTCAACTTGCCCAGCAGATATGGATCATTGGCTTATGCTACTCATGCTAACCGAGACGCAGCAGGGACTTTAACTGTTGAATTCTTCGTGGGCGGCGGGTTTCCGGTTAAACATCATGCTTACCTGTATCTCTCCGATGGCGTTATGACGCCAGAAATCAGACGCGATTGGCCAAGCGGCCTGCGCAGAGAAAAGCAGTGGTTTGAAGTCTCGGACTGAGCTTTGAACCACCAGCCACATAGCAGAAGCCGCAGCGAGTTGGACTCGCTGCGGCTTTTGCTTGTGCAAGTACTTGAGGCTTCAATACCTTGGCAGGCTGGGGTCTACACTCGCCGCGTAAGCGTCGATGCCTCCGGCTAAGTTGGTGAGCTTGGAGAAGCCCATCTTCTTCAGGAAGCCGATGGCGCGTGCCGAGCGCATTCCGTGGTGGCAATAAACCACCGTGTTCTCGCTCGAATCCAGCTCGTTGACGCGGCTCACGATGTCATCCAGCGGGATGTGCTTGGCGCCTTCCAGATGCGTGATCTGCCACTCCTCGGGCGTGCGCACATCGAGCAGCGTGACTTTCTCGCCCCCATCCTGAAGCTCCTTGAGCTTGCGCGCGCTGATCTGCTGCAGAGCCTCGCCGCCTGGGTTGGCGTCCTCTTCCGAGATGCCGCAAAAGTACTTGTAGTCCTGCAGCGTGGTGATCGTAGGCTTAGCTGAGCACACCGGGCAGTCCGGGTCCTTGCGAATCTTCAGCTCGCGCATCTTCATTTCGAGCGCATCATAAAGCGCCAGACGCCCGATGAGCGGCTTGCCCTTGCCTATGATGAGCTTGATGGCTTCAGTTGCCTGGATCACGCCGACGATGCCGGGCAGCACGCCCAGCACTCCGCCCTCGGCGCAGCTTGGCACCATGCCCGGCGGGGGCGGCTCGGGATACAAGCAGCGGTAGCAAGGGCCGCCCTCGTCCTGGGCACAGAAGACAGTGGCCTGGCCGTCGAAGCGGAAGATCGAGCCATACACGTTCTTCTTGTTGTGGAAGATGCAAGCGTCGTTCACCATGTAGCGCGTCTCGAAGTTGTCCGTGCCATCGACCACCAAGTCATGGCTCTTGACGAGCTCCTCCACGTTCTCGTTGGTCAGGGAATCCACCAGCGCATTGACCTTGACGTTGGGGTTGATCTCCTTGATGCGCGCCTTGGCCGACTCCGCCTTGGGTACGCCGACGCCTTCGGTTGAGTGGATGATCTGGCGCTGCAGGTTGGACAGATCCACCACGTCGGGGTCGATGATGGTCAGCTCTCCCACGCCCGCCGCAGCCAGATACATCGCCGAGGGCGAGCCCAACCCGCCCGCGCCTACAAACAAAATCTTGGACGCGATGAGCTTTTCCTGCCCCTCGACGCCGACTTCGGGCATAATCAGGTGCCTTCCATAGCGCAGCACCTGCTCATTGGTCATCTTCATAATCCGCTTCCGCCTCCTGGAGCTTCTGCAAGTACTTGTAGTCTACCTTCAAGGTAGACAAACAGCCTCTTCCGAAGCAAACGCAGTTTAGCCGCGCCAAGTTCCGCTGCAAGCCAAGACATTCATCTCCAATACTGGAGCCACATGAGCCGTCACAACCCGATTCCCGAAGAGAAAATGGAGGCGATGCTGTGGATTCCCGGTCAAGGGCCGGATGAGTCGCGCGTGCTGGAACTGGCGCGCATCTTTGGCAAGCCGAGCGAGCCGCTGGGCGAGGCCTGGTTCATGGGTGAGACGCGCGAGATGTATGACGAGCTGAATGCAGGCGGCATCGAGGCCGTCTCAAATGAGAAGCTGGCTCAGTACTTGAGTGAGTTGGTCAGCGGCATCTGGTATTTTCCCCGCACTCGCGATTGGGAAGCTTGGTATGGCTACCTCACGACGCGCATCTTGCTTGACGGACGCTTCCTGGGCGAGGAACCGGCTCCGGTTGACATCAGCGTTTTGTGGGACGGGTTGATCGCGCTGTCATGGGTCACGCGCGACCACACGCCGGAGCACCCGACTCTGGAGCACGAAGCGGAGTTCGCCCAAGTGTTGCTGCCGCTAATTATGCACCCCCAGTTCTGGCCCGAGGGCCGCTTCAACCCACGCCAGAAGACAGCTCTGAGGCCAGTGTCGTGCCGCCTGCCGACTTCGCTGCTGCTTGCCTGGCGTTATCTATCCCCTGAAGCCTTGCGCCCGTGGCTACGTTCGGTTCTGGCCATCGACGATGATTTGTGGCGCGCGCAAATCTTGGTGTGGCTACAGCAAGTCGAGCCCATCTTCAGGCACGGCTCCTCGACTTACTCGGTCTTGAAGGAGTGCGGCATCGAGAAGATGTGGCCTGGCTCGTCCACGTGGCTCATCGCGATGAAGAGCCCGCGCCGGGAGTCGGATCCTCCACATTGGATGGAGGCCCTCCGCGCGCGCAAGTTAGAAATGCAAGGCTGGGAGCTAATTCCGCCGCCTAATATCGCGGCTCTGCGCACAGCCATCGCGCACGAGCTCGATGAAGAAACTTGCTCCGCCTGGATTGCACATCTTTCGGCACGCTACCCACAGTGGGCGCTGAGAGAGCTCGCGAACCTGCCTCAAGTACTTGCCGCGCTCAGGGCCTCAAACATTTAGATGTGCGTGACCTGAATCAAGTCCACGCGCTGCCACGGCGTGCGTGTGTCGTTCTTGTCGCGCACCAGGCGCGCCCAGACTTGGAACAGGCCGTCGATGGCATCAGATTCGGTGACCAGGGCGTAGGAGGCGCGCAGGCGCGTGCCTGGCTTGCTCCCAATGGGCACAACCAAGCGGCGATTCTGGGTCCAGGCCGTGATCTGAGGCGAGGTGGTGTGCACAAAGGGCAGGTTTTCCAGCGACTCGAACTGCTCGATCGGGCGGCTGGGAGGCGCGCTCCCGAACTTGCCCATCTTCGCCGTAAGTACTTGCACCCAGCCGATGTAGGCCGCCCCTTCAGAGGGCACCGTCCTCAGCGCGGGCCAGGCCGGGCGCGCGAACTCCAGATCCAGAGCCGCCATGTCACTGCGCTTGAGAGCGGGCACTCCGGCCTGGCGCGCGTCCTGAAGAGCGGGCGCGTCCAGCGTGGCCAGGGGCTCGTCGAACTGGCTTTGCGTGTTCTCCCAGAGCTGGCTCGTCAAGGGCGTGCGCCGGAATCGAGCCGAGAAGATAGAGTGATCCGGTGTACTTTGCGCCAGAGCCTTGCTCAAGACCGCAGTTGCGGGCGTGGGCAGAGCGCGGTCGGTGGCGAGGCACAGGCTGTTGCTTCCTGAGAGAAGCTCCAGGGGAAAACGTTGATCGAGCGCGTCGTCCCACTGGGCCACGGCAATGGGAGCGTGCGTCCTGCGCTTGGCCTGAGCGACCAGCTTGTCTTGAGGCGCGCCTCTCATATCGGCGCTGGCCTGAGCGCCCCAGGGTGTGAGTGTGCCCTTGGCCCGGCCCAGCACATACTGCGCGTACCAGAACACCCACAGCGCATCGTTCGAGAAGATAAAGGCCACGGGCTGCACTCCGCTGCGCCTCTGCAAAGCTTCCAGAGCCGAAGCGCTTTCCAGTGCTCGGTCGCGAGCCCGCGTCTGGCCGTGATAGCTGCCCGAGAGGAAGAAGAAGATCCACTGCACGATCACGGCGCCCAGCAGCGAAAGCCTGGCCAGGGTGTGCACGCGCCAGCGCACCCGAGGAGCCCAGCTCAAGGTGCGAGCAGCCAGCCAGCGGCCAGCCGCGTCGAACCCCAACGCCAGCCACACGGCCTGCGCGATGTAGGCCGGGAAGAAGAAGTTCGTGATGTCGTTCACGTCGTAGTTGATCTGGATGCCCACGTTCAAGGCCCACGCCACCAGCAGCGAGCACGTCACCCACAGCCGTACCCATCTGAGATGCTCCGCCGCCGCTTCAGGCTCGCCCCGAGTACTTGGGGTGGCGCCTGAAGCAGCATCTGGAGCTTGTGAGCGCGCGCGGCGGGCTTCGACGAAGGGAGCCAGCAGCCCAACAAGCACAAAGGGCGCGGCGGCCAGCAGCTGGAGCGCCATCAGTTGCAGCAGCTTGGAAACTTTGCGCGGCCACAGGCTCAGCGGCTGCTGGAACTCGGGTATTGAAACCGTGCGGCCCAGGATGTGAACCTTGTGAGGCACCATCAGCAGCGAGTCGTAGGCCTTGCCTGTGATGTGCTCCTTCCAGCTCACGAAATCAACAGGATGCCCCCAATCCAGCGGCCAGTACAACGACAAATCGGTGGGCTGGGCAGCCGGCCACATCCTTGAGCGCAGCGGAAGATAGATCGTCAGCCCGAACCCAGCCGCGCACAAGGCCAGGGCCAGGGCCAGACGCTTGGCTCCAAACGGAAAGAACGGAGCGAAGCGCAGACGAGGCGCGATGATGGCGATGCCCAGCAGAGCGGGGCCCAGGAAAAGCCCGGATAAATGAGCCGTCAGCGAAAGCCCGAACGAAAGGGCCAGGGCATAAAAGTGACGCCAGTCGCGCGATTCGAGCCAAGAAACTGCGTGCCACAGCAGCAGAGCCAGGAAGAAGGCGTTGAGCGAATAGACCTCGCCGATCACGTTCTGCGAGCCGTAGTAATAGAAGCCCGCCAGCAGCAAGGCCGCGCCGCCCGCAGCCCACAGCGCACGCTTGGGCTGCTCGCGCTCCCACAGCATTCTGTGCGCCGTGGCCGCTATCAGGCCCACACTCAGCGCGCCGAGCGTGCCCGAGAGCAGGTTGTAACGCCAGCCCACCTCGCCAAAGGGAATGATCGAAGCCCACAGCCTCCCCAGCAGGCAGAAAAATGGATAGCCCGTCGGGTGCCCGATGCCCAGGGCATAGGAAGCCGCGATCAGTTCGCCGCAGTCGCCGCCGTAAGTCACCGTGGGAGCCAGGCAAGCCAGGTACAGCAGCCAGGCCAGCACGCCAGTGCCAACGCCCACAGCCCAGCGCGCCCGAGCAGGATCCGCAGCCACATCTAAAGCCGCTGGAGCCGAAGCGAAAAGAGGTCGGAGAGTAGAGTCAGAGCGCATTGTGGAACACCTATCCAAGTACTTGCTGCACGAAATTGCTTCTGGCAAAGGCGCTTCTGGCGAAGGCGCTTCTGGCGAAGGCGCTTCTGGCGAAGGCGCTTGTGCAGTAGCGCAGTTCGGGCGCGAATGTCGCGCGGCGCAGGCCAACACGCCAAAACGGAACGCGCATCTTTTTGATGTGCGTTCCGTTTGCGGGCTTGCTCTGCCGATTCTGCCAAGCACGAGTGCGCTGCTTGCAGCCGTGCGGCTTGAAGCAGCGGGGCTTAGTTATTAAAGGGCAGCACGTTGTTGGAGGTTCCGTACAGGTTGTTGCTCATGCGGCGTCCGAAGAAGGTCACCGCAACGATTACCACCAGAGCCAGCAGGCCGATCAGCAGGCCGTATTCGACCAGAGTCTGCCCTTCTTCCTCGCGCCACAGGCTGCTCCACCGCAGTTTGAACCGCGATGCCGCCTGCGACTTCACCTCGACCGCGCTTGTTCTGTTCCCGCCCATGTCCATGACAGAGGACCAAAAATGATTCCACTTTTGCATTCCGTCACCTCCCCGCGCCTCACGCTCGTACTTCCTCGCGCGGTTGCCCGGCCCGAACTGCTCTTGCCACCGCGATTCTAACAGGCTCAGCTCAAGTCGGGTTGGAAATCAGCAGCTCCATGTTCGACCCCAGTTTCGAGGGCAGTAGCAGATCAGGCGCAAAAGCAAAGCCGCTTGAGGCACCGCTTGGCCCTTTCGGGCACCAACTCTGTGATTTGTTCTCGCTCGACAAAAGCGCTTTGCTCCAGAAGCCCAAGTCCTTGGCAAGTACTGAGGTTCCTGAAACGGAGCTTTATCGGCTGGATGAGGCAGTTAGCACAACGCCGCCCGAAGAGCGAATCCCCGGACGGCGCTGTGTTGCTCAGGAGAGGAGTTTCCCGAAAGAAGCTCCTCTCGGGCGCTTTAGGTCGTTGAGCTCAGCTGGCCGGCAGCCGCGTTGAACGTGTTCGAGATCCTGCGGCCCATCACCGTAAGAACGGCAATTACAACCAGCGCGATCAACGAAATCAGCAAACCGTACTCCACCAGGGTCTGGCCTTCCTCTTCCTGCACAAAACGCTTGATCATCTTGACTCACCTCTTTTGAAATCCGGGAGCTTTCGCTGTCGCCTCGTCAGCAGGTCGGCGCGTGGCTCGCTCCCATTCTGCCACACTCGCCTTACTTTCTGAAGTCTTCGGCTCACTCAAGATCTCTCTTGAGCGCTCCGTCCTCTTCGTCCCTACCCGCAGGCCGCTACATCTCGTGATGTTGCAAGGATGTAGCCACCACATGGATTTCTGGAAAACCTTTGGGTTTAATTTTCCAGTTTGCGCAGCAGAACGGCGGGTGGTGAGGAGAAGGCTATTTTCCAGCGCTTGGAAGCCAGCAGGCGGCGGATGAGCCCGGCTTGCAGCTTGCGGTCCAGCAGAGCATCCGAGAAGCCGCGTGCTTCCAGTACTTGGGGCGCCTCGGGCGGGCCTGCGCCCAGGTGAGCGTAGTCATCCCAGAACTCATCAGGATATAGCTCGATGCGAGGATCGGACATGGGCACGATGCGCCCATCCGCAGCCCACATAATGTAGGAGCCAAAGACCATATCGTGCCACAGCTTTTGGCGCGAAGGGTGCTTCAAGAGCCAGGCCACGGCTTCAACCGGAGTCGTGCGATCGAGCAGCAGCGGGGGGTCAGCCGAGAACCCAAGTGGAAAAACCCCTAATGGCGTGGGCGAGAAGCGGGCGCGAAAGTCGGACGGCCAGGCGTAAGTCGCTTTCAAGCCCGGCGCGCACAATCCGAGCCCGGCGCACAACCCAAGCGCCAGAACAGCGTTCACGATGTGCAGGCCCCGCGTGCCGCTTGAAGCAGAGGCGCCTAAGATATTCGGAGTAGCTGAGCAGCCCTCAGCACGTGCTGCGGCCCACAGCGAGGCCCACAAAGGAGCGAACCACAGCGCGAACCACAGGATCGAGCGCTTGTCGCGCAGAGCCATGGTGAGCAGGCCGAGCGCCACCATCCACTCGGCCCCAGAAACCACGTCCAGAACAGCCCAGGCTCTGGAAGTACTTGAGGCGCTTCGTGCGGCTTTTCTGTGGACCACAAGCGCCATGGCGAGCAGAGCAAGGGGCGCGCAGTAGAAGACAACCGAGTTCCACTCCTGGATGGAGAAGTCGGGTGGCTGCCATTCGTCGATGTATTTCTGGCCCGCCCGCAGCGTGGCCAGGTGCTGCACGTAGGCGAAGATCGCCGCGCCTCGCGGGTTGAGGCAGGCTGCCACAACGCTGCCCGCAAGCAAAATCCAGGCACCACGCGCGACTTCGCGGGCCGCTCCACGGGCTTGAGCTGCTCTTAAGCGCAGAACATCGAGCGTGGCTCCGGTGGCGTAAGCTCCCGTGATGAGGAGAGCGGTGAAGAAGGCGCCGTGCACATTGACCCAAAGGGCCAGCACCGCCCACAGAACGAGCAAGTACTTGCGGCGCGTCGAGGAATCCACCAGCCTCCAGCGCCACAGCAGCAGGCTCCACAAGGCAAACAGAGGAACCGAAAACATCTGAGGGCGCGCGTCCATGTTGTTGTTGCTCATGGCCAGAGCCCACAAGCCCGCGCCAGCCGCAATCTTGGCCGCGCCGTCCCAATTCAAAAGAGCGCCCGCACTCAACAGGGCAACCCCACGCGCCCGCTGCCACGAAGCGACCGCAATAAGGCCCAAGGCCAAGATGAAGCAAGCCGTGCGCGCCCACAGCACAGCGCTGAGCCCGCCCGAACGGAGCAATACGAAGAAAGCGGCCTCGGAAATCCAGGACTGGAAGTAGAACGGAGTTGAAGGCCAAACCCACGGCGGGCTCTGCGTGAAAAGGTTCTCTCGGGGAACCAAACCGTGCTCCACGATGAAGCGGCCCGCCCGAGCGTGATACCAGAAGTCGTTAGGGCCAAGAGGCGAAAGCAAGGTCTGAGCGCCCACGCACAAAGGCACAAACAGTAGCCACAGCAGCCCAATGCGCCCCCACCAAGGCACGCGCTCTTCTCTTTGCTCAGCCCGCGCGATTCTGGATTCTGGATTCTGGATGCTCATACCCGTACAAGTACTTGAGTCCCTCGCCCCAAGTCGAGCTCAAGGCGCTAAGTATGTCAGCGCTCCCCGCTTCAGCCTCCATAACACTCGGCTCAGACCAGGGCAATCGCACGAGGCATTTTCTCCCTTCTGAATGACAGCGCACAGTACTCGAACGCTCATACTTCGCCAATGCCATTGTCTTGTGGCTCAGACACAAAAAGCCCGCTCGCCAAAGCAGGCTTTTGCAACCTCTGTGCGGCGGAAGCAGGACAGGGACAAGCCCTGCCCCTACGACACCGACGCGTTTTGTTAGAAGTTCCAAGAGACGCAAGCCTCATACAAAGAACTCGCCAGAAACGTGTTGCTTTGGAAGTTGTTCGACCAGGGCACGCCGGCGAGCCCTGGTCGTCTGAGGCGCGCTTCAGCAAGGGCAAACCAGCCCAGGCGTGAGCATGATAAACCTTTCGCGCTTCGGGCGCGGCTCCCAAACTCTAAAACGATGAATCTTCTTCTCGAAAAACCTGTTGCTTTCCCCTCTTCGCCTGACAGCCCGCGCACTGTGGGCTTGGTTTCGCTGGGCTGCACCAAGAACCTGGTTGATTCCGAGGTGATGCTGGGGCTTTTGCAGGGCGCGGGCTACAGCATCTCGGACGACGCCAGCCAAGCAGACGCCGTGATCGTAAACACCTGCGGCTTCCTCTCGGCGGCTGTTGAGGAGTCTCTGGGCGCTCTGGGCGACATGGCCCGCCTCAAGCGCGAGGGCAAGTGCCGCGCTCTGGTCGCCACGGGCTGCCTCCCGCAGCGCGATGCTCAGCTCATCCAGATGCGCGTGCCCGAGGTCGACGCGATTTTAGGCACCACCGATTTCACGCGCATCGTCGAAACCCTGGACTCCATCTTCAACGCCGATGACGCGGCCTCTGCAAGTACTTACAGCGCGTCCGCAAGCCCTCCAGCCGCTTCCAACGGCTTGATTTCGCTGGGCCAACTGGGAGCGAGCCTGAGCTCAGCGAGCCTCAAGAGCGGCTCCAGCTTGAGTGGAGGCGTCCACGTGGCGCCGCGCGAAGGGCACACCTTTGTCTACGATCACGCCACCCCGCGCCTGCGAGCCACGCCGAAGTGGACATCGTATATCAAGATCGCCGAGGGCTGCGACCACACCTGCTCGTTTTGCATCATCCCGCTTTTGCGCGGCCCCTTCCGCTCGCGTCCCATCGAGAGCATCGTGCAAGAAGCCAGGCGCCTGGCCGAGTCTGGAACCAAAGAGGTTGTGCTCGTGGCCCAAGACTCAACCCATTACGGCTCTGATTTATACCGGCGCTGGGCCCTGGGCGAGCTGATCACGGAGCTGAGCAAGATCGAGGAGCTGCACTGGGTTCGGGCGCTCTATGCTTACCCGTCTCAAGTCGATGATGCCTTTATCGAGGCCATCACGAGCGCGCCGCGTGTGGCTCGCTACTTAGATATTCCGCTGCAGCATTCGGATAAGACGGTCCTGGCGCGCATGAGGCGTGGCGGGCATTCGGAGAGTTACGCGCGCTTGCTCGATCGCTTCCGCGACAAGTGCCCCGAGATCGCAATTCGCACCAGCTTTATTGTTGGCTTCCCCGGCGAGACGGATGCTCAGTTCGAGGCTCTGTGCCGCTTCGTGCGCGAGCAGAAGTTCGATCGCGTGGGGGTCTTCAAGTACTCGGACGAGAAGGAAGCGCTCTCCTTTGGGCTGGACGCGCGCGTGCCCGAGGAAGAGAAGCAGGAGCGCTACGATATTTTGCAGACCCTGCAGCAGAAGATCTCGCTGCAAAAGAACCGTGGCTTCATAGGCCGCACCCTGGATGTGCTGCTCGAATCTCAAGAGCCAGGCGCGATGGTTGGAAGAAGCTACCGCGACGCTCCTGACATCGACGGCAACGTCCTGGTCAAGATGACGCCCCGCGAGCGCAAGGCCAACCCTCCGGGCAGCATAGTCAAGGTCAGGATCTCGGGCGCTGGAGCTTACGATTTATCGGGCAAGTTGGCGTAGAAAGCGAGGTCCAAACCAAAAGCGGCAAGTACTTGAAGAAGTACTTGCCGCTTTTGGTTTAGAGAAGCCCAGCATGGACGTAAACGATGTGCTTCTCGCCATCTACTACAATCTCGCCAACCCATCCGCTGCCGTTGAGGTTGGCGAAGCGGAACTCGTGCGACTCGATTTTCTTCAGCTGCAAAGCCTCGCTCCAGCCCACAGCAAGCGCGTCCTTATCCTCAAGTACTTGCTGAGGCATAGCGAACTGCAACTCGCCTTCGGGCTCTTGGAGTTTCAGCTTCGGACTGTGTAGCACAGCGTCAATGGCTTCGTTTGTGGCGTGGAACTTCATCCACACTTCGCCTGACAAGCTGGAGCGGCCCGCCGTCCTCACCTCGGAAATGCCGGGCGGCATCGGCTGGTTGAGAATTTTCTGGAAGACCTGTTTGGGAAGCATCGTGCCGTAGTCCGTTATTACAGTCGCGCCAGGTGCGCCGCGCGCGATCCACACCCCGAATGACACTGTGCAAGCCATGGCCACCAGGATGAACGCAGCCGCCACACCATCCAGCGCCCACGCCACAGCCTTGGCGAAGCGAGATTCGTAGCGGTGCGCGCTGGGGCGAGGCAGCTTCATGGTTTAAGTATAAAGCTGTGTGCGCTCAAGTACTTGCACCTGAGCGGCGGCCCGAGCGCAGTTGCCACAACAGGCTGAGCCAAGGGTAAAGTAACAGCCATGAAAATCCTCTTCATCGGCGGCACGGGCCTCATCTCGACCTCCATCGCACGCCAACTTTTGCAGCAAGGTCACGAAGTTACGCTTTTCAACCGTGGCAAATCCCCGAACCGATTGCCTGAAGGCGCTCAGGAAATCCAGGGCGACCGCAAAGATTACGCGGCCTTCGAGAAAGCCTTCGAGGGCCAGACTTACGATGTCGCTGTCGATATGGTCGCCTTCTCGCCCGACGACTCGGCCTCAGCGATCCGAGCTTTCTCGGGCAAAGTCGGGCAGTTCATCCACTGCTCGACGGTGTGCGTGTATTCCGGCCCGGTGACTCAGATTCCCACAACCGAGACCGAGCCCTTCCACTCGATAGGCGGCTACGGCAAGGCCAAGATCGAGTGCGAGAAGCTCTTGATGCAGGCGCACGAAGCCGACAAGCTGCCCGTGACCATTATGCGCCCCTCGCACTCTTACGGCGAGGGCGGCAACCTGGCGCGCTCCTTTGGCTCAGCCGGCTCGTTCGTCACCAGGATGCGCGAGGGCAAGCCGCTTATCGTGCAAGGCGACGGCAACGGTTTGTGGGCGGCCTGCCACGTTGATGATGTGGCGCGCGGCTTCATCGGCGTGATGCAGAACCCCAAGTGCCTGGGCGAGGCTTACCACATCACGGGCGACGAGTGGATGACCTGGAATATGTATTACCAGCAGGTCGCTGAAGTCATCGGCGCCAAATACGAGCCGGTTCACATCCCGACCGACACGCTGCGAGCGGTGGCTCCGGGGCTCTCGGGAGGCACGCACGAAATCTTCGAGTGGCCCTCGATTTTCTCGACTGTGAAGATCAAGCGCGACACCAATTACGATGGCCAGAAGATCTCGTGGAAGCAGGGATCCAAGCGCAACATCGACTGGCTGGACGCCCAGGGCAAGCTCGGCGCGGAAGAAGACGATTACGAGGACAGGCTCATCGAAGCGTGGAAGAGCAAGACTGCTGAGCTGCCACAGAAGGCCTGAACAAGAATAGAACATGAATTCACTTCGTGAACACACGAAGCGAATTCCTGTTCTGTGTTTTGTGCTTACACTCCCGCGCGTGAACCCGCACTTTTCCGATAAAGACCGCGAGATCGATATTTTGATCCGCGCGCGCTACCCAATGCTGTATGTGCTCTCCTATGAGGAGGCGCGCGTCGAGGGCGCGCTGAAGCGCATCGTCAACGGAAGCAAGCCCATCCACTTCTGGAGCGCCACCGAGCCCTTCCCCACGCCCGGCAAGATCCACGATCCCTACGCCCGCGCCTCGCTCGATGGGCACGCTGCCGCCCTGGAAGCGCTCAACTTCATCCTCAAGAAAGTGCGCGACGAAAACGTGCGCGCCGTGTGGGTGTTGCGCGACTTCGAGGCTTACTTCGAGCAGCCCCTCATCGTGCGCCGCCTGCGCGACCTGGCCTTTGCGCTCAAGCGCTCTTACTCGACGCTCGTCTTCCTCTCGCCTCTGCTCACTATTCCGCCCGCGCTCGACAAGGACGTGGTCGTGGTCGATTACGACTTGCCCTCGCCTCGTGAGCTGAGCGAAATCCTGGACGAGATGCTGGCGGCTCTGCCCGAAGCCACGCGCCCTGAGCTCGATGAGCTGAGCCGCGAACGCATCATCCAGGCCGCGCGCGGCCTGACGGCTGATGAAGCGGCCAATGCCTTCGCCAAGTCTCTGGTGGCGACGGAGGGCGCGCGCATCGAAGTGGCGACGGTGCTGGCGGAAAAGAAGCAGATCATCCGCAAGTCGCGCTCGCTGGAGTTTTACGAAGCGCTCTCATCCTTCGAGAGCATCGGCGGGCTCGACTACCTTAAGAGCTGGCTCAAGACGCGAGGCGGCGCCTTCTCCGAAAAAGCGCGCGATTACGGGCTACCCTCGCCTCGCGGAGTTCTGCTGCTGGGCGTGCCCGGCTGCGGCAAGTCTCTGACGGCCAAGGCCATAGGCCAGGCCTGGAACCTGCCTCTGCTGCGCTTTGATGTGGGCAGCGTGTTCGGCAAATACGTCGGCGAAAGCGAAGCCAACCTGCGCCGCGCTCTGGCTTCAGCCGAGGCCGTGGCGCCCTGCGTGTTGTGGATCGACGAGCTGGAGAAGGCTTTCTCCTCGACGCGAGCCGAGGACGGCGGAACCACGATGCGCATTTTGGGCGGCTTCTTGAGCTGGCTGCAGGACAAGAAATCGGATGTGTTCGTGGTCGCCACGGCCAACTCGGTTGATCTCTTGCCGCCCGAGTTGCTGAGGCGCGGAAGGCTGGATGAGATTTTTTTCGTGGACTTGCCTGGCGCACCCGAGCGGGCCGAGATTTTTCGGATTCACCTGGAAAAGCGGCGTCGCGAGCCGAGGAATTTCAATCTGCAAGTACTTGCGGAGAAGAGCGAGGGCTTCAGCGGAGCCGAGATCGAGCAAGTAGTTTTGAGCGCGCTGTATGAAGCCTTTGAAGCCGAGCGCGACATCGAGATGAGCGACATCGAGGCGGCGGCTGCGCACATGGTTCCCCTGTCGCGCACCATGGACGAGGAAATCTCTCGCTTGCGCGACTGGGCCTCCACACGAGCCCGCCCCGCTTCGTGAGGTGGTGCAAGTACTTGTGGGCGTCCGCGACTCGCCCGGCTCTTTGCTGCGCCGCTTGCCTCGCAGGGCACAGCTTCAGCTTTGCCCTACATCAAGGGCCTGTGGAAACCGCAAGAGCGGGCGCTTTCACGGGCGTCTGCTCTGGCTGTGGCGCGCCGAGGTGGTCTATTTCTGGGTCCAGACCACGCCCTGGCCGTCCTTGCTGCTCAGCGAGGCCATCTTCTGGCCGTCCTCATCGTAGGCAATGACGACGCCCGCACCCGTGTCGCCGGTCGCCGAGAGGGTGAGCACCCTCTTGGCGTTGCTGTTGTAGACGGAGATCATGCCCTCGGCGTCCCCGGTGAGCCGAGGTTGAGGACGGTGTTGCCATTCCCATCAACCACGTTGAGGGCGCGGCAGGTCAGGGTGCCCGGCTCTGCCGCCTGGGTTTGGCCTTTCTGAGTCGCCGCCGCCAGGATCACAACGGCCACTGCCAGGCCCACAGCCAGACGTTGCCGCGCCGACTGAGCCTTGCCCCTCGATTTGAGAGCCAGCGTCTCCTGATTGTAGCCGATTCAGGCCGCGCGCTGGTGCCCTCTTTAGTTGATGTTTTCAGGGCACCCAGGAATGGCGCACGAAGCCCGCGCACAGCAGGAGGCTCCCCAACACCATCACTTCGAGCACGAAGCGGGTGCGGCTGTGTTCGCAGGCCCAGCGCGCGACCAGAATGGGTAGCGGGAAGGCCAGCATCATGTGGCGAGGGAAGCTCATGTAGGGGGCCGCGTAAAAGCACGTCGAGGCCGCGATGACGCCGCCGCACCACCACTTCTCGCTCAGGTGCAGCCTCTTCCAGCCGCTGAGGAGCAGAGCCACCATCGCCCAGCCGCCCAGGGCATCGGCCAGCAGGTGCAAGGGGTAAGGCGTCACGGGCAGCAGCCTGATCGTCTCGATCACGGCCTTCCACGGTGGGGCCAGCCCCGAACCGGGCACCACCAGACGCGTCGAGGGCGACACCAGGCACGAGGCGAAATACTTGGCAATCCCGCCTCCCTTGTCCAACTCCTCGCCCACAATAAACACCCGATACAACGAAAAGCTCGCGTAAGCCACGGGAATAGCCGCCAGGCAAAGCCAGTCCAGACCACGCGCGCGCCGGGCAAGTACTTGAGGCTCGTCTGGAACGCTTTCGCCTGGCGCGAGCGAGTTGGGCGCGGGCGAAGTGGATGAACATTGCGTGAGCTGCCACAGCAGAGGCAAGAGCAGCAGCACGCCTTGCTGCCGCGTCAGGGTGGCTGCGGCGCCCAGCAGGGCGGCGAGCCAGAAGCGGCGTTCGCGCGTGGCCCACAGCGAGCCGATGGCCAGGGCCAGGAAGGTGCCTTCGGTGTAAGGCGCCAGCACGATCCAGCCCAGGGGGTTGAGCAGGAAGAACCAGGCCGCTGTGCTCGGGAAGCGATTGTCGCCAAGCTCGTCGTCCTGGCGCGCGTGGAAGCGGCGGGCGTAGCGCGCGAGCATCAAAGTCGAGGCCCAGGCGCTCAGCGTGCCCACAATAAGCAGCGAGAGCTGGGCGTTGTGACAAAGCCAGAAGAAGGGCTTGGCCAGCAAGGGATACAGAGGATGAAACGAAGCCGTGCCGTCGTCGGTGCGGTAGCCTGGCCAGATGATGCGTTCGTAATACTCGTAGTCGAAGCGCATCCAGGGCGAGACCAACGCGCGGTGCCACCAAGCTCCACTTAGAGGCTGAGGCGGCAGCAGGGGATACGCCTTTTCCAGCCTCGTGTCCGGAAAAACCCCCGAGAACAGAGCCGCCCACGCGCCCAACACCAGGCGCATCAGCAGAACAGCGCCCAGAGCGCCGCGCGGCGTGCTCAGATCAAGCTGCTTCAATCGCCCCATCATCGAGTCAATCCTCCAGGTACTTGAGCCTGCTCAGGCCGCTTCCAGATCGAGAAGCGAGCATCGTGGAACGCCTGCCTCCAGCCTCTCGCCTCTAACGCCCTGCCCAGCGGCGCTTCCACCTGGCGATCTACCAGAGCCGTGTCGCAACCGTAAGCCTCCAGAACCGAAGCCTCTCCGCTCTGAGCGCGCGCGCAATCGCGCCATTGCTGAGGCGGATACAGCTCGAAGCGGGTGTCGATCCACACCCTGGCGTGAGGCGCGGCCCAGATCAAATACGAGCCGCTCGGCGCGTTGTGCCACAACCGGCGCGGCTTCATGGCCTCCAGTACTTGGGCGGCGCGAACCGGAGTTTCTTCCGAAAGCAGCGAGCCCACGGGCGGCCCCAACCCAAGCGAAGGCTTAATCCACGGCAGCACAGGCACCAGCCCAAGCCACATCAGCGCCGCGATGAAGGTGTTCAGCTTACTGCGCGGCGTCGCGCTTGAAGTATTTGAGGCCTGAGACAAGGCGCTGGCCAGGGGCAGCGCGGCGATGAGGGCGAACCACAAGATATAGCGGCCCGAAGTGACGGCCAGCCAGAAGAAAACCGCGGCCCACGCGCTGTCGATCCACGAGGGGCGGCGTCTGGAGTGCGCCAGAATCAGGAAGAAAACCAGCGCGTACAGGAAAAACAGCGCGTCGCCCACATTGCGCGGCGTGGGCGAAAGCCACTCCGCCGAAAAGCGGTTCGACGAGTCCAGCAGCATCATCTTTACGTATCCAAGTACTTGCAGCCCGCGAGGATTCACAGTGACAGCCGCTGCTGATGCCACGCTCGCCATCAACAGAGCGCGCAGGTTTAATGTGCGCTTCTGGAGCCTGGCCTCCAGCGCGGCGCCCACCAGAGTCGCGCCGTTGAGCAGCAGGGCCAGAGGAAACGAGCCGTGGCTGTTGGCCCACAAAATCATCAGCGCCACCTGAGACAAGGCGAGCCGCCGAACTGAGACCAAGCCCCTGCGCCAGCCTTCGAGAGTCCACAGCCAGAGCACAAACAAAGGAATCACAAAAGTTTGCGGGCGCAAGAGCCAGTTGTCGAACGAAACCAGCGTCACGCCCAGCAAGATCAGCGAAGCCACGCGCGCGCCCTTCTCCCGGTCTGCTTCGCCTGCTCGCTCGCGCATCATTTTCCACGTGAGCGCGTAGGCGAACACGACCAGTGCAGCCTGCACGAAGATGAGCAAGGCAATGCCGCCCAGAGCGTGTATCTGGAAGAACAGCCACTGCGCCAGCCACGACTGATCGAAGAAGGGCGCTCCGGCTCGCGTCCAGGAAAACGAGTCCAGGATCGGGACGCGGCCCGTGGCGGCGATGACGCGGCCCTGAGCCATGTGCCACCAGAAATCGTGAGGAGGAACCGGAATCAGCAGCACGCGCAGGGCGATGGCCCACAGCGAGAGCACGCCGCACAAGGCGCCAAAGGACATCTCGAAGGAAGAAGCACGTCGCGGCATCGCAGGCAGTATCAGGCAAGCCGAGAGGCTTGGGTGCGGCGACCGTCCTGGCGCATCGCTGAGCTCGGTGCCGACTCAAGTCCTTCAGGGCTGGAAGTTTCCTGGGCATGAATGCCCAGGAAACTCGACCCCTGAAGGACTTGAGTCGGCACCAAACTTAAACTGCTCTTCACATTTCGCCTCACATACTCTTAAACCCTCTTGGTCATGCTCTTTTCGACTCCGCTTCTTCTGGCTCTGGTTGGCTGGCTCGTGGCTCTCTTTCTGGGCGCGGATTGGGCGCGGGCTCGCGGCGAGTTGCGCCAGCGACGGCGGGCGGCTGCGGGAGCGCTGGGTGCTCTGCGGGCTCTGGAAGGGCGCGATTACGAGCGAGCCCTGGCTCTGGCCGAGCACGGCTTGCCCGGCGACTTAGACGCCTCGCGCTTCGAGAGGGACAACCTGATGAAAACTGAGGAAGCGGCTGCCAGGAACGGCGCGAGCGCAGCGGAATACGGCGAGTCGGTTTCGACACAGGAGGTTTCTCAGGCCTTCAGGCGCACCGTGATGCTGCTCGAAGCGCGCGACCGCGAAGGCCAGATCGCCCGTCGCGAGCTCGAAGATGTACTCTCCTCCCTGCAAGATTCGGTTCTCGTTGTGGATGATGAGGCTCGCCTGCGCTTCCTCAACGCCGCGGCCCAGGCGTTTTTCCACGTGCACGCCGAAGATGTGCTGGGCGCTCAGATTCTCGAAGCCTTGCCTTCGTTTGGCCTCGAATCCGTGGTGCGCGACGCCCTGCGCGACGGGCAGCACCACTCGCGCGAGGTGGCTCTGTATAATCCTCAGCTCCTGGCCTCGGCTGTGGAGGAAATCAGCCTGCGCTTCGATGGCCGCCTGGATGGGCGCCTGGACTCCAGGCGCGAAGTGCTCCTGCGCGTGGCTCCGGTGCGGCGCGCGGACGGCGTGGTATCGGGGGCGGTGGCCATCGTGCAGGACTTAACCGAGCTGAGGCGTCTGGAGCGCGTGCGCCGCGACTTCGTGGCCAACGCTTCGCACGAGCTGCGCACTCCGATCGCTAATATACGCGCCGCCGCCGAGACGATTCTGGATGCCTCGGACGACCCCTCGATGGTGCAGAGGTTCTTGCCTCGCTTGGTCGATGAAGCCGAGCGCCTGTCGCGCCTGGTCTCAGACTTGTTGGACCTGGCGCGCGCCGATTCGCCCAACGACATCGCGCGCGCGCCGATCGACCTGGCGCGCATCGCCCGCGAAGTGGTCGCGCGGCTCAGCGAGAAGGCTCAGGCGCAGAACATCGAGATCGCGTGCCCGCAAAGCGAGCCGGTGTGGGTCATGGGCGAGGAAAGCAGCCTGGATCAAGTGGCCTTCAACCTGCTCGACAACGCTTTGATGTACACGCCCTCGGGAGGCCGCGTCGAAATCCAGATCGCGCCGCCCTCCTGCGAGCCCAACGCTCAGCCTAGAACCCAACCCGGCGGCGTCCTGATGGTCGGCGCTGCAGAGCCCGAAGCTCCCGAAGCATCGGGCGCTGCCCCAAACATGGCTCTGAAGATGCCTTCGCGCGATGCCTCCATGGTGATTTTGCGTGTGAGCGACACGGGAATCGGGATTCCTGCTTCGGATCTGCCGCGCATCTTCGAGCGCTTTTACCGCGTGGACAAGGCCCGCTCGCGTGCTCAGGGCGGCACAGGCCTGGGCCTGGCCATCGTTAAGCACATCGTCGAGCGGCACGGCGGCCACATCCGCGTCGAAAGCGAAGCCGGACAAGGCACCACCTTCCACGTCTTCCTGCCCACCGAGTAGCCAGTAGAAGGCTGGCGCCGCGCCATAGTGCCGCTGTAAGTACTTGCAGCCTCTAAGTAGGCGGACAAAAGCACTGCCTCCTGCCTCCTGCCTACTCTCTCACTGTGGCGCGCCGCAGACGATCTCGCACCGCGCGCCACTCCTCGCGCTCAGGCGGCATTTGGACCCAGATTTCCTCGCAGCCGATTTCATCCAATTCGTGCAGAGCCGCGTATAAACGGCTCGCGTATTCAGCGGGCTGATTCTCAAGCGCGCGCACTTCCACGGCTCTCACAGCCTCCTCCGCGAAGGGGGAATCGCCCAGAGCGACAACGCCCAGGCGTCTCAAGTACTTGAGGCTGGCTCTGGCTTTGAGCGCGGCTTCGAGGGCGGCTCGCGAGTCGAAGCGCCGTGCTCGGGCTCGCGGAGCGTAATGGCGCGCGGACAGGCCCGGTGAGGCTTGAGGCGCATCTTTGGTGGCTGTAACCGAGTGTGAATCGAGGACGCGAATCGGGCCGATGAGGGCTTCGATCTGGGCGCGCGCGATGCTTCCTGGACGCAGCAGGATGGGCGGAGATTGAGTCAGGTCGAGCACGCTGGACTCGATGCCGACCGAGCAGGCGCCGCCATCCAGAATCATGTCGCGCTCGGCATCCAGAAGGGCTCCCAGCGAGAGGAGAACGTGCTCGGCTCGCGTGGGCGAGAGCGCCTCGGAGCGGTTAGCGGAGGGCGCGGCGATGGGAACTTGGGCTTGTCGCAGCAGTTCGAGCGCCGTGGGATGGGCAGGCACGCGCACGCCGACGCTGCCCAGCCCAGCGGTGATGATGTCGGGCACATGAGAGGCGCGCGGCAGCACCAGTGTCAGAGGGCCGGGCCAGAAGGCCTGGGCTAAGCGCTCGGCGGCCTGGCTCCACGCGCTCACGACCTGGCGCGCCCCGGCTTCATCGGCCACGTGCACGATCAAGGGATTATGAGCGGGCCGCCCCTTCGCCCTGAAGATGCGCGCCACGGCCTGGGCATCCAGAGCGTTGGCTCCCAACCCGTAAACCGTCTCGGTCGCGAAGGCCACCAGGCCGCCTTCGCGCAGGCAGCGCGCGGCTTCTTGAACGCTCTCGGGCGTGGAGGGCGTGATCGCAATAACGCTGTTGGGCTCAGAAGGAGAACTCATCGGGCTGAGTTTGCTTGAACAAACGCGCGGCTCGCCTGGAGATACTGCAAGTACTTGCAGCCTGGAGGCGCGAATGCTTTTGGCATCGGAGTTCGAGACGATTGTGCGGCTGACCCTGTTCTGGGTTCAGGATCAGGAGGCGCGGGCTCTGCGCGAGGGGCTGCCTCTGAGCGAGCGCGAGAGGAGCATCGCGCAGCAGGCGGGCGTCGAACGCATCGAGCGCGTGCGATTGAGGCCCGTGACCTCGATGCCTTCGCCCGATGATCCCACTTTGCAAAGCGCGATGCGAGCGACCGGCCTTTGGCTCAGCAACTCGGCTGGGCTCACGCTGGGGCACGCCATCTTCGTGCTGAACCCAGCTTCAAGCCGAGGCGAGGCTTGGCGCGAGGAAGAATTGATCGGGCACGAGTTGGTGCACGTGGCTCAGGTCGAGCGCCTGGGGCTGGAAGAATTTCTGCGCCTGTACCTGGAGCAGTGCCTGAGCGTGGGCTACAACCACGCGCCTCTGGAGCTTGAAGCGCGCCAGTTCCGCTTCCGCGAGCCTTGAGGCGCTTCAAGTACTTGCGCGTGCTCAAGGGCGGCGCGGGTAGATTTAAATGGTGAGGTGGCGCGATGAACGAGGTGAAGGAGCGTCGGGCCTGGTGGATCGGCTTCGCTTTGTGGTGGTATCTGTTCTTGCAGGCCCTTGTGGGCCGCTTCTGGCTGAGCCATATCAGCGGCTGGGGTCGCATCCGTCTGCTCGGGCACGAGGTGTGGTTGGTCGATTGCCTGACCGAGCTGTGGTGGATCGCACCGGGCTTGGCTATGCTGGCCGCTCTGAGGCTCGTGAGCAGCAAGTCGCTTGTGGTCAGCCACGGGGCTTCAGGCCTTCTTTCCGGCATTCTCTCAATGCTTCCGCTGGGCCTCTTATGGATGATAGGAACCTTGGTGCTGGGGCTGCTGCGTTGAGGACGAGGAGCTGCAAGTACTTGTGGCGCTTGAGGCGACATGAAGATCAAGCACGATTTGAAGCCGTGGCAGTTGGCTCTGGGCAGCTTCGTGCTGGCGTGGTGGCTGTGGCTTGCGCCACCTATGCTGCGTGGGCTGTGGACTTTGCTCATCAGCACGCGTGTACCTGACACGTTGGATTGGTGGCTGCCGCTCTCGCGTGTGGCGTTGCTGGCGGGCGGCATTTCGGCGCTGCAGGAATTAGACGAGAAGAAGGCGCCCGAAGCAAGAATAATAGCCACTTACTTTGTGCTCGGCGCGCTTTCCATTGGATTGCTCTCGATGCTGGGCTTGCCTGTGGGAAAGCTATGAAGGATTGGGAAGCGAAGTTCCTGGGTTTCACCCTGGCGTGGTGGCTTCTGCTGCTGCCCTTCATCGGCGGGCCGCTGGGCGCTGCGCGCACCATCGTGGCGGTTGTGGGCCTTCCCGTGGGCCTGCTGGTCGCGGCTTCGGTTTCGGGCTCGCATAAGCCGGGCTCAGCTGTCCACATTGCCAACTGGTTCCTGCTTGCCGTCGCCTCGATGCTGGTCGTGGGCTTCGCGGGCTTCCTCTTGATGCTGGGCACAGGAGTCTTTCACTGAAGCGGATGCAAGTACTTGCAGAACTACGCATGAACACTGAACACGAATGGCAGCCGTGGCAGCTCAGGGTGCTGGGCTTTGGATTGCCCTGGTGGTTTCTGCTGGCGCCCAGGGGCGTCAATGGGCTGTGGCAGTACCTGCTTGGCGCTCCACCTGCTTGGTTGAACCAGATGGCGGGCTTCTGCTACATTTTGCTGCCCATCGGCGCGTTTGCGGCCCTGGCTGCCTTGAGCTTAGACGAATCTTCCACAGGCACCAAAATCGTTGCGCGCTGGTTTCTGCTTGGCCTGCTGACTGTCATCTTGCGCGGCCTATCTGTGGGTTTTGGCTCTGTGATTTTGCCGTTAGTTGACCTCAGCGTCGCGGCCATGCTCAGCCGCTTCAAGTAACTCATCTGTAGCTTGCGTGGCTTTGGCTGCCTTCTTCTTGATCGGCTTGAGCGCGACGGACGTTCGCTGGCACCGCGGGCAGAAGTAGATGATGCGGCTCTTCTCGTCGCCTTGCTCGAAGATGCGCGTGGTCTGGCGCGCCTGGCGGATGGTCTGGCCGCAGCGCAGGCAGGGCAAGTTCGTGCGCCTGAAGACCCAGTGGCGCATTCCCCACTCGCTCGGTGAATACACCAGCGAGGCGTCGCGCTGCATTCGCGCCCGCTCGTCTTCGGGCGCCGTGGCGCCGCCGCTTTCATAAGCCAGCCTGGACACGCGAGGAGTTGTGCTGAGCAGGCAGCTGAGCTCGTTCTCGCTCAGTTCATGCACGCGCTTCCAGGGATCTATGCGGCATTCGAAGAGGATTTCGGCGCGCAGGTAGTTGCCTATGCCTGCCACAACATCTTGATCGAGCAAAATCGCGCCGATCTCGCGCTCGCGGTTTTGCGGCAGCGTCAGGCGGCGCTCGAATTCTTCTTCATCGAAGCGCTCCTCATCGGGCAGGATGTCGGGGCCAAGCGAGGCCAGCGTGGGGATGAGCTCAAGCGGGCCGCGATGGATCTGGAAGATGGGAGCCGAGAGCAGGATGGCGTGCTGAGTCGAGGTCGAGAGGCGGGCGCGCTCGCGCTTGTCAAGCGGCTCGTCTCCGTTGTTGTCCAGGAGCTGCCAGCGGCCCCACATCATCAGGTGCGAGTAGTAGAACAGGTCGTCATCGAAGCGTATGAGCAGGTTCTTGCCGCGCGCGTGCACACGGCGCACAACCGCGCCCACAAGTACTTGAGGATGCTCCAGCAACCAGGCTTTGGCCTGCTGGGTGCGCGCCATGACTGAGGTGAGCGGGCGGTTGGTGAGAGCCTGGCCGATCAAATCGGCGTAGCGTTGGACTTCGGGGCCTTCGGGCATGAGCGCCTACGCTGAAAGATTGGTGCCGCTGCGAGCCTGGTTGTGGCTGCGCGAACCCAGGGCAATCGCAGGAGCAAAGTCTCGGCGTTGGAGTGCCGTCTGCTGTCATTCAGAAGGGAGCTGTGCGACGGGAAGAATCGCAGGCAAGGGAGGAAAACTCCTCATGCGATTGCCCTCGCGCGAACCCGACCTGGGTGCCGGGTTCGAGGCGAGGCGCGTATACTCGCCCGCATGAAATGCCCTTGCCTGTGCCGCTTTATGACCTCACGCCTTGTGGCGCGTGCGCTGCTGCTGGGCTCGCTTGGGCTGGCTGCTGGCACCTCCACTTCGCGGGCGGGCGTGTGGGACGATGTGCGCGCTAAGGTCGGCTCGTTGATGGGCTCCAAGAGCACCAAGCGCGAGCAGGCTCTGCAGGCTCGCCAGAAGGCCCAGGCCATTGACGCCACGGCTTCGGGCGTGCGCTCGAAGTTGGTGGGTGCGCAGCGCGCTCTGCTCGAAGCCAACCAGAGCTACCTGGAAGTGTGGAGCCAGGTCAAGCGAACCGAGGCCGAGTTGGTCACGCAGAGGCACCGCCGCTTCCTCATCACCGAGCGTTACAACCGCAGGCGCATTCTGTTCGGGCGCCGCCTGGCCGCGATGCAGCGCTCGGGCTCGATGGACTACTTGCAAATCTTCCTGGGCTCGCGCACCTTGTCCGACATCACGCGCCGCGCTTACTTGTTCCGCGCCCTGATGGAGCGCGACGCCAATCTTCAAGCCCAACTGCGCAGCGACAAGGCCGAACTGGACACGCTTAACAACACGCTCAACGCGCAGTGGACGCGGCGCAACAAGCTGAGGCAGGACGCCTACCACGAGCGCGCCCGCATCGCCAGCGCCACTGCGCGGCAGCAGGCCGAGCTGATCCACCTCGTCTCATCGCGCGATGCCCTGCAAGCGTTTGCGGCCCAGCGCGTGAACGAGGTCAAGGACTTGAACCAGGCCGTGCTCGATTACAATGCGCGCGCCCAGGCTCAGGCCATCGCTCAGGCCCAGGAAGAAGAAGCCCAGGATCGCGCGGCTTCGCGCCGCGCCGCTGAAGCCGAGGCCGCGCGCCGCGAAACGCGCTGGATGCGCCGCCGCTACCGCTACGCCAGCGACAACAGCGACCAGTCCGACGAGCAAGCCACGCCAATCTCACGCGAGCGCTCGTCCTACACTCCGCGCCGCCGCTACTCGCAGCGCTACGGAGGCTACTCCCGCTTCAACAGCTCGTATGGGGGCAGCTCGTCACGGCGCTACCGCTCCTCGCGCCGCTACCGCTCGTCGGGCGCGGCACCCGAAGAAGCGCCGCGCATGGTGCGCGTGCGCGTGGCCGAGCAGGTCAACCGAATACGCCGTGTCCCGAGCCTGGGCGGCAGCCTGCGCCCGATGTCCATCCCTGAAATCGTGTTCAAGGAGAAAAGCGTGCCCATCACCAGCGGCGGCGGCTCCAGTTCGGGAAGCTCAGGGTCGGGTGGCTCCAGCTCAGGAAGTGCGAGTTCAGGTTCCGGTGGCGGCAAGGTGACGAGTGATTTTCCAGGCAGCGCGCCGTGATCGGGCGTTGATGTGGCTCCCCAAGTACTTGCAGCATCGCTGCAACGCGGCGTGTTTCTTTGCGTCCAGAATGCGCTTGGGAGGCGTAATGATGCTTTCACTTCGGGAATACTAAGCGAGCCTCCTTTTGTGCTTGGAGTTCTGGGCCCGGCTTGCGCGAGGCCGTTCCCGTTGTGCAGCGAACTGCATTGGCGCCTTCAGTTGAAATCATGAAAAACGCATCTTCCACCGCCACGACCGCCCTGATGGGGCTGGCTGTTATCGCTGCCTTTGGCGCGGGCTACCGCGCCAACGCCTGGCGCGAGGCCCGCAGCGGCGGCTGGCTTCCGCCCGCGGTCTCGCCCACCGTGCCCCTCATCCGCACCGCTGACGGCCAATTCGCTAAGGGCAACCTGGGCGACCCGAGCCGAGCCCGCAGCGCCAAGCCCGACCTCAAGCCCTACGAGACGCTGTACGAAGTGCGCCAGGCCATCAAGGACAACTTCGTCAAGACCAAGGTCGACGACACCCAGCTCACCTACGGAGCCGTGCGAGGAATGCTCAAGGCCCTTGGCGACCGCTTCACGCGCTTCCTGACGCCCGAGGAATACGACGACTTCAACGAGCGCAACTCAGCCGAATTCACTGGCATTGGCGCGCGCATCGACATCAAGGACGACTACAAGGGCGGCCCCCAGGCCAAGCCCTTTGGCTCCTCGCGCCCCTATATCGTCGAGCCCATCGAAGGCTCGCCCGCTGAACAGGCCGGGCTCAAGAAGGACGACGTGATCCTGTCGATCAACGGCAAGTCCACAGCCGACATGAGCGACGAAGCTACGGTAGCCGCCATTCGTGGTTTGCGCGGCACGACGGTGGATGTCAAGGTCGAGCGCCTGATTCCCGTTAAGGACAAGGCCCTGGCCGACAACACGCGGCGCGACGGCTCGGCGGATGGCACCTTCCAGGTGCTGGACCTGGTCATCAAGCGCGACATCATCGAGATGCACCCGGTCAAGCTCGAATGGCTGCCCGGAGGCATCGCCTGGCTGCGGCTCGATGAGTTCAACAAGAAGACCGACACCGAAATGGGCAAGGCCCTGCACGAAATCCAGAAGGGGCATGAGGGCAAGGGCGCCACAGGCATCCTCTTCGATATGCGCAACAATCCCGGCGGCCTGCTCGACGCCGCCGTGGACGTGGGAAGCCGCTTCATCTCGACCGGCCCGATCGTCTTCACCCGCGAGCGCGATGGCAGCGAGCGCGCCCTAACAGCCGAGAAGAACCGCTTCATGAACTTGAAGATCCCAGTCGTAGTGATGATCAACCGCTACTCGGCGAGCGCGGCTGAGATCGTGACTGGAGCCATCAAGGACACCAGAATGGGCACCGTTCTGGGCGAGACGAGCTTTGGCAAGGCCAGCGTGCAGAACCTGGTCGAGCTCAAGAACGGAGGCGCGCTGGTCATCACGACCGCCAAGTACTTGACGCCCTCCAAAACCGACATTTCGGAGAAAGGCATCTCTCCTGATGTGACCGTCAAGGCCTCGGACGAGGACGACAAGAGCGGCAAGGGCGCTCAGCTGCAAAAGGCCGTGGCCGTCATCAACCAGAAGATAGGCAAGGCTCCCACCACAGTGGCGCAGACCGACTAAAGCTGCTCCAGCGAGAGCCTTGATAAAGCGCCTGCAAGTACTTGCAGGCGCTTTTTTAATCGGCTTGAACCGGGATCACATACCGCCGTCGGAAGGGAAGTTCAAGAGCGCGGTGCGGTTCGGTTGGAGCCACGAGAAAACGGCTTTGGATTTGCCAACCGCAGGCGCTTCAGGAGGACAGGATCACTATGAAGACGATCAAGTTGACATCGCAGCAGGCCATTGCTCTGGCCACTCTTGGCGTGATGAGCGCTGGTATGGTCGGCAGCGTGGGCGTAGCCCAGGCCAACACCAAGGGCAAGCGCAACCTGACTTTGGGGCTGGGAGCCCTCACGGTTTACGGAATCCTCAAGAAGAAGAGGACCCTGGCCATCGCCGGCGGCCTGGGCACCGCCTACGCTTACTCGCGCTACCGCAAGTCGCACAACCAGGACAAGCGCCGCACCCAGACGTGGTACCGCAGCCGCTACGGACGCAACTGGCGCAACCACTACCGTCTGGGTGGCTAAACTCACGGTAAATCTGAAACGCCCGCCTCGATTCGATCGAGGCGGGCGTTTTGGTTTGTTCCTCTGGTTTGTTCCTCCAGAGCGCTTCAGGAAAATGTGTCAGCCGCTAAGCCCGCGCTCGCTTCATCGTGCAAGAAGAGGCTCGCTTCTTCGCGATTCAACATCCAACTCGTTGGCCTGGGTTCCAGACAGGAGAGCTGGAAGAGCGATTCGAGCCCGCTCCAAGTACTTGCGGGCCACGCGAACGGGGCGGGCGGCGGCACGACCTGGAAAGATCCGCTACTCACGCCCACTCCCAGCGGCGTGAGGACCGAGACGTGGCCCGAAGTGGCTCCGCCCGGCACGACGGCGCGGATCATGGTGCTGGAGAGAGCCACAAAGCGAGCCGGAGCCGCTCCGAACTTCACCACCAGCGCGCCATCCAGAGACAGCCCGTTGATGAAAACCGTGGAGCCCACAGCGCCCGCGCTCAGCGACAGGCTCAGGATGACGGGCCGTGGCCTGGCGCTGAAGTCTTGGCCTGTTTGCGAAGATGGGCTTCCGGGCGCGCCCACTGTTGAGCGAGGCAGCACAACCGAGCGTGAGGCCGGGCTGAAGGAAAATCTATCGGATGTGGGAGTCACGGTGTAAATGCCGGGCGGCAGTCCGTTGAACCTGTAGGCGCCTGTGGCATCGCTCTGGATGATGTCGCGCACAACGGAGCCCGTGCGCAGCGTCATCGTGACGCCTGGGACTCCCAGAGCCAGGCCCGGAGGCGAGGTGGCGATGCGCCCGCTGATGCTCAGGCTGCTGGCCGCCTCGTCATCGGCGACGAAGACCTGGCCGCTGCCGGGCACAAAGCCCAGCCCGCGTGCCGTCACGGTCACAACATACGGCCCATTGGCCACGGTGTCGTTGATGGCCGCGATGGTGAAGGCCACCTGAGCCGAGCGAGCCGGGATGATGACTGAAGTGGGCACGCGCACCTGGCCCGCAGGAGAAGCGCTCAAGGTGACGCGCAGGGCGCGCGTGGCGGGCGTGATTTCGGTGTTGCGGCGCACGATGGCCATCACCGAGGAGCGCCCGCTCTCGCTGATGCGCGCGGGCACGATCACGAGGCTCAGCGTGGGGCGCTCGGCATCCAGAATAGTAAGAGGAACTGAAGCCGAAGCCAGGCCGCTCGCGCTCGCCGTGATGGTGGCGTGCTGCGTTCCGTCGGCCACGCCGTCATCAACGGGCGTGATGGAGAAGAGCACCGAAGAGGCTCCGGCTGGAATGGTGGCCGTAGCGGGCACGCGTACTTCCGTGAGGTCGTTGCTGCTCAGGCGCACGCTCAGAGCCGAAGTACTTGGGGCGGGGCGCGAGACGCGGCAGTGGAGTTAAAAGGCTGGTGTTCTTGATCTGTAGCTTGTGAGGCTCTTGGAATGAGGTGTGGCCAGCAGAAACGCCCGGCCTTCTCGATTAGGAGAAGGGCCGGGCGTTGTGTTCAGGCTCTCAAGTACTTGAGAGCGCCTACGGTTGCCTACGGCGTGGCGATGGCGCTGTCACTGGTCGAGGACTGCTTCTCGGCGGCGCGGCGGGCGGCTTCGTCCACGGGCAGGCCCGTATTGTCGTCGAGCCCGTCGCCGTTGCGGTCGATCACGAGCGGGGCCGCGTAGTACTTGGAGACGCTGGGTGCGTTCTCGGGAGCGGCGCTGGGAGCGCCTCCCCTGCGGCTCTTCTTGATCTCGTCCACGATGCTCTGCGGCGTCTGGAAGTTGTAGGTGGCTTCGAGCACGCGCGTCTGGCGGCGGGCGTAGAAGTCCAGAGAGTTGCGCGAGCGCGAGCGATACCACGTCTCGTAAGCCAGCTTAGCCAGAATAACTTTCTTGGCCGGGTCCTTCTGGCGCGCGGCCATCTCGCTGTACATCTTGCCCAGGAAGTGCAGGCCGATTTCTTGGGAAGACTGCTTCTCGTAAGCACGCTGCTGCTCCAGGTCGGCCTTGATCGATGCGGGCGAGTCACCGCGCAGGGCCAGCACCTTGGCCAGGGCGCCCAGCTTTTGCAGGTGGTACTTGGGATCGGCGTTCATCACGCCGGTCATGATGTTGATCGCCTGCTGGTACAGCCCCGCCTTGTACTCGCGCCAGGCCGGAAGGTAGCGCGCCGTGAGCGAGATGAAGGCGCCCGTGGGCTGGTTGTCGCGCGCCTGCATCTTCTCGCGCATGGTTTGAGCCGCGTCCATGCGCTCGATGTCGGGCACGATGCTTTTGAGGCGCGCCATGATGACCGGATCTTTCTTGTTCGCGCGATAGAAAGCCACAATCTCATCGTAGTGCGACGAATACAGGCCCCAGTAGCGGCCTGCGTCCGAAAGAGCTTGCCACTCGGCCCCGCCTCGCTTCATCTTGAGCAGGTCGCTGCCGTATTGATCCAAGGCCTTGTCCAGTTCGGGCTCACGCTCATACAAGTGGCCCAGCGTGCGCCCCAGGATGTCGATTCCCTGCTCGGGCACCTGAGTTGTCTGGCCCTTGACCACCACGTCCTTGAGCACGGTGCGAGCATCGGCCTGAGCCCGCGCCTGACGATACAAGGAAGCCGTCTCCTCGTCATACAGGCCGGCTTTTTCGGCTCGCGTCCAGCCGTGCTCGAACCACAGGCGGTAGGTTTCGGGGTTCTGCTCAGCTCCTCGGCGCAGGTAATCCAGCCCGGTCTCGATGGCCTTGTCCTGCTTCTGGGCCATGAGCTTGGGGTCGTTCTTGTACTTGGGGTTGGTCTCGATGTCGGCGTAGATGTTGTAGGCCCAGTGCCAGCCAGCCGTGCTCCAGGCGTCGATGAACTGAGGGTCCAGCGTCACCACCAGCTCCATCAAGGGGTTCTGGCGCGTGAGCAGGCCCTTGTGCCAGTATTCATCCGACTTCATCCACAACAAGTTCGCGACCTGGCTCTTGAAGCCCGAGGCCAGCCCAGCCACCATCAGCGAGGACATCACGCGGAAGTCCAGCTTGGCGCTGTATTCGTCTTGATTGGGCGTCTCACGGCCCGAAGAGGCTTTGGCCAGGCGTTGGAGCCAGGTTAAAGAAGGCCCATACTGCTCGCGCTCCCACTTGTGCGCTTGCGGTCTGGGAGTTGATTTGTCTGCAAAGGGCATCGAGCGCATCTGCATCAGCTCGCCCTGCCCGGTGTTATACACCGCCAGCAGGCCAAGAGCGCCCGCGCCCAGAGCCCATTTTGGAATTTCCATTCTCACTCCGTTGGAGCTGTCAGCCCTCAGCATTCAGCCCTGGGGAGGCACTCGCAAGCACTGCAAGTACTTGCGCAAGCGTCGGCGCTGAAATGTGACTGCTGAAACCTGACAGCTCTTTAAAACTCGCGTTCGCTCCAGATCCAGTGCGCGATCATCAAGATGGCGGCGGTGTACAAGAGGCCCGTGCCAAAGCTCTTCCACATATAGTTGAAGGCGATCGGCATACTGTTGACCAGCCTCTGGCGCACATCAAAGGTGTCCAGCCGAGGCACGATGAGGAACACGGCCTTGATGAAGCCCGACACGCTCGGCGCCAGGCTGCCCGATCCTCCGCGCGTCAGATACTCCCAATACGCTGCCCCCTGGCCCAGGAAGAAGATCCCGAACGAGAACACAACAGCCGCGATGTTGGTGAGCACAAGAGAAAGCGTCAGCGACACAGCGGCCATCGCCATCAAAGCGCCCGAGTGCAGCAAGAGCGCGCGCGACAGGTTGCCCAGCTCAAAAGCGAGCCCAGGATGCCCAGGCCCCGACGTCAGGGCATCTGTGAGCCCTTCGCGACGGATGTAAAAAAGTGAGTAGGAGACCAGGAACATCAAGCTCATCGCGGCCAGGCTGGTGAGCAAAGTCAGGCACAGCCCCAAGTACTTGCCGAGCAAAAATTCGCTGCGCTCGACGGGCTTGGACAAGATCGTGAAGATGGTGCGCCGCTCGATGTCGGGCTGGATCAAAGCCACGCCCAAGAAGATGGCCATCAGGAGCGTGATGATGACCGTGAAGCCCACGCCGAAGTCCATCAAAAACTTCTTCTCCTCGCCCTGCTGCATCCAGGTGAAGAAGGTCGAGATCAGCATCAGCACAATCGCGAAGCCCAGCAGCCCAACCATCCACTTGCGCCGGATGGCTTCTTGCCAGGTGGTCAAGGCAATAGTCGCGGTGGTCGGGGTGCACAGCCAGATCAGGCCGCCCAGCACCACGAAGCCCAGGTTTTCAGCCAGGCCTCGCGAATCGGCCCGCCCGCTTTCGCCCTGGGGCGAGTGGTAGCCGAGCAAGTTGTAGTAAATCGCCAGCAGCGCAACCAGGCCGATGAGGGCCATCTGCACGTTGCGCCAGCGCGCCGGAATCAGCACGCGCTCGGCAGGAGATGGAGAAGAAAGAGGCAGCGCCCCAGAAGGCGGGCGCAGGGAAGAAGGTGCAGCGCTCATAGTTTCACTCTGTTCAGCGGGTCAACGGTGATGGGTTTTGGGTGCGCAGGGGTGCAAGTACTTGCGTGGCCCCTCTGCTCATTACCCGTTACTCATCACCCGCCGAAGGCGTCAGCGCCCGTCGCTCCTCACGCTGCGCACGAACACGTCTTCAAGTGTTTCGGAGCGGCCCTTGACATCCAACGTGCGTGCGCCGGAGTCGCGGATGAACTTGAGAACGGTGTCCAGCTGCTCGCTTGAGTTGGCCTCGAAGCGCACGTGCCCGTTCTCGGAGCGCGGGCTTAATCCCGCAGCGAGGCCGTTTTGCAATGACGCGGCGTCAAAGCCTGTGGCAAAGACCTCGAAGCTCTGCGAAGGGCCAACCAGCTCGGGGACGGTGCCGAACTTAACCAGGTGACCCTCGGACAGAATAGCCACACGGTCGCAGATGGCCTGCACATCGGCCAGCAAGTGCGAGCACAAGAGAACCGTCTTGCCCTGGTCTCGCACGGCTAAGATGGCGTCCTTCATCTGGCGCGCGCCGATCGGGTCCAGGCCTGTTGTGGGCTCATCAAGGAACAAGAGCTCGGGATCGTTGATGAGCGATTGGGCCAGCCCGACGCGCTGCATCATGCCCTTGGAGTAGGTGCGGATGACGCGCGAGCGGTCGGCCTTGTTGAGGCCGACCATGTCGAGCAGCTCTTCCTTGCGGGCGTCGCGCTTGGCCTTGTCGTAGCCGAAGAGCTTGCCGTAGAAGTCGAGCACCTCGTACGAGTTGAGGTGGTCGTAGAAATACGGGCCATCGGGCAAAAAGCCGATGCGCTGCTTGACGGCCACGTCGCGCGGCCCGCGCCCGAAGATGCGAATCTCGCCGCGCGTGGGCTTGATGAGCCCGAGCAAGAGCTTGAGCGTGGTCGTCTTGCCCGAACCGTTGGGGCCGACGAGACCGAAGATCTCGCCGCGCCGCACGTCGATGGACAGGCCTTCGAGCGCGACCTTGGACTGCCGGGAAAACGCAGGACGGTATTCCTTGCGTAGATCCTCGGTCGAAATAATAACATCGCCCACCGGATTGCCTTCCTCACGAAGATGAGGCGAGAGGCCATCGGAAAGCGCTGCGCCGGGAGCATCGAGAACAGATGCCATAAGCGCACCTCCAAATGAAAAGAATGAGTGTCGTGGAACCATTACCAAGATACCCGCAATGGCTCCCCAGCGAACGGCCAAGCGACGCCCCAGTATAAGAAGCGTTGCGTAAGCGCGGATTAAAGAGGTCGCCCGTTGTCAGGAGGCAGTCAGTAGTTGGCAGGAAGTGGGAGCCTATCCTGTCATTCAGAGAGATCCTTGGCAAGCGAAGAATCGGTCGCGGCTTCCAGGCGTTTCCTCCAGCCTCAAGTACTTGCAGCCGATCCTTCGCTCGCCAAGACTCCCCTGAGTGACAGGATAGGCTCCTGCTTCCTGTCAACTGGCTCCTCAGTCCGCGTTCTCGCGATACAGCTCGGCTATGGCGCGGGCGACCTCGCGGATATGGAACTTCTCGTTGATAGTGAGCGGGCCGTTGTGCGAGAGGTGCGCGCGCAACTCCCCATCGAGCAGGACGCGCTTCATCTGGGTGGCCAGCTCCTCGGGCGTGAGCGGGTGAGCGAGCAGGCCGTCGTGCTCGTGCAGGATGATTTCGAGCGGGCCGTTGCTGGCGTAGGCCACAGCGGGAATTCCCAGGGCCAGAGCTTCGATCAGCACGCGCCCCAGAGGTTCTTCCAGCGCGGTGTGAACCAGGCAGTCCAGCGAGGCCATCAAGTCGCGGTTGTCCTCCTGGAACTCGATGAAGCGCAGGCGCTCTCCCAGCCCCAACTGTTCGGCCAGATTCCGCAGTTCTTCGAGGTAGAACGGGTGCTCGTTCCACAGATCGCCGCCGGCCAAGACAAAGCGCGCGTTGGAGCCCTGTTCCTCTTGGGCGAGCAGGGCCGCGGCGAGGATGAAGTCGGAGTGGCGCTTCCAGGGCACCATCTGGCCCACGCAGCCGAAGACGAACTTGTCTTCCCAGTGCAGGCGGCGGCGCACCTGACGGGGCGCTTCGGGGTTGGGCTTCCAGATCCGGGGGTCAATGCCGTTGCGGATGATGCGGATTTTTTCGTGCGGCACGCCTTGCTTTTGCAGCGACTCGGCCACGCAGCCCGAGATGGCGATGACCCGAGCCGCGCGCGCGGACAGGAATTTCACCGGGCGCCCCAGAGAAACCAGGTCGCGCGCGTGCCACAGGGCGGGAATATTGAGGCGCCTGGCCGCGATGCCCCCGATGAGGTGCGCCGTCGAGGAATTGGAGTGCACGATGTGCGAGTTGGTCTGGCGGATGAGGCGAGCCACGAAGGGTGTGGTCTGCCAGACGTGCGTGACCAGAGAAGCCGTGTCAAAGAGCCCGTTGGGGCGGCTCAGGCGGCGCAGAGGCGCGAAGACCACGCCCGTGCCTTCCTCGCGCAGCAGCAGCGCCAGAGGCCCCTCGCCAGGCAGCGCCGCCACCGCGTCAATGTCGCGAAACTCGCCGCGCTTGCCCTTTTGCCACTGGGCTAAGACGGCACGCATCGACTCTTCCGCTCCGCTCACCAGCGTCGTGTGGTTGATCCACAGCGCATTCACCGCCCGCTTCCGACTTTCCTTGCCACCACTCATCGCTCGCAGTGTGCCCGAAAGCAGTCGCCAGGCAGCAGTCTTTAGGCGGCAGCCGATAGCCGCAGGCTGCAAGTATTTACGGAAGCGCTCCGGCGTGCCTCCCAACAACTGCTTCCCGCCTCCTGAGAACTGCTTTCGGGCACACTGGGGCCAATGGCACCGCTTGTTTCTCTTGTGTTGCTGCACTGCAACAAGGCCGCGTATTCGCGCGCCTGCCTGCGCTCGCTGCTGCATTGCTCGCACCGTCCGCTTGAAGTCATCAACGTGGACAACGGCTCGCACGACGCCACGCCCCAAGTACTTGAGGACTGGCAGCATCCAGCACGCGAGCACAACATCGCGAGCCAGACCTTGAGCTTTGACCTCAACATTGGAGCCATACGCGGGCGCAACGAAGCCATGGCTCAGGCTGGGGGCGAGTTCATAGCCTTCCTGGACAACGACACCCTGATCGCTCAGCCCGACTGGATCGAGAGGCTGCTGCGCTTCTTGGACGAGAACCCGCGCTGCGGCGTGGTGGCTCCGCTTCTGGAGTTTCCCTTTGAGCCTCGCCTCATCGAGTGCGCCGGAGTGGGCATCTCGGCTCAGGGGCGCGTGCAATATATCGGGCGTGGCGAGCCGAGCCACAGCCTGAGCGAGCCGTTCCAAGCGCAGGCCTTAATCTCGGCGGCCTGGATGATGAGGCGCAGTTTGATCGAGCAGATCGGGATGTTGGACGAAGCGTTCTCGCCGGTTCAGTATGAGGATTTGGACTTCTGCTACCGGGCTCGCGAGGCGGGCTGGGAGTGCTGGGTCGAGCCTCGGGCTCGGGTGCTGCACTTCGAGCACACCACGACGGCGGGCTCAGAAGACATCAACTTCCGCTACGTGACGACCAAGAACGGGCTGCTCTTCAAGAAGCGCTGGCAGCACCTCTTCGAGCGCGAGGACGGGCCAAGCGAGGCCCAGACAGCTTGGAAGACAATCGAGAAGAAGAGCATCGAAGACATCGACATGGAATGCTTATTGCCGAGTTGAGCGCCTTCGTGTTCCGCCGCGCTTCAAGTGCTCGCGCCTCAAGTACTTGGGCGCACCGTTTTGCAAGCATCGCTCCAGAGGAGACCGACTATGGCCGTTGCCCTGCCCATTTCCGCCGTGCCTTCCGCTGTGCCCAGGCTGGTGCCCTCGGCCCAGACCACGCGCGCCTTTTTTGCCTGGCTCCTGTCGGCTCTGCCGCGCGCTCTGGCTGTCGAAACCATCGCGTGGATCATCTGCTTCGCCCTGCTCACGGCCACGCTGCGCGGGCTCAAGGGTCACATGAAGCCCGGCCTGATGCGCCTCGACGACAGCGTGCGAGCCTGGGCCAAGACCCTGCGCTACCGAGCCCAGCACCCGGGTGCCTCGCCCGAAACCGCGCGTCGGGCCGCTTTAGTTGAGCTGCAAGCCCAGCACGAAGCCCAGGATCGCGACCCCGACACGCCGCCCCCGCCCGCCATGCCCGCGCTCTCGGCTACGGAGCCCGCTGCTCTTGAAGCTCCGACGCTGGAGCAGAGCGCAACCGAGCTGGTGCAGAGCATCGCGCGCGACAAAGCCTTCAACCGCCCACTGATGCCCCCGCCAGGCGAGAACAGTCAGCCTAAAGGCGAGCCAAGCCACCAGCTAAGCCTGGATCGCGATGGGGATGGCGTGATCTCGCAGGCCGAGCGCATCGCGGCGGCGCTTTCCGATGAAGACGGCGAGGAGCGTGTGCCTCGCACCTGGTTCTTCCGCTTCTGGACCAACTTCGCTTCGGCTCCTTGCCTGTCGACGATGTCGCTGGCAGTTCCCCTGTGGGCGGCTCATCGGGCGGGCGGTGTTTCTCAAGGCGCTCTGTGGCTTTCGCGCTCGTTTCCAGATTCGTTCCTGGCGCGGAGTCTGGCTTCCAATATCGCGCCTCCTCAGCTGGCGTTTGTGGCGGCTGCGGGGCTGTCGGCTCCGGCTCTGCGGGCGGCGCGGGTGTGGACTTTGCCTGGGCTGTGCTACCTGGGCGCGATGTTTCTGTCGTTCTGGCTCAAGCGCATCTTCAAGAGGCTGCGGCCTCAGCGCAAGCCCGGAGGCTTCGGGCACAAGCTCAAGGACGGCTCGTTTCCCTCGGGCCACTCGCTGACATCGTTCTGCTTCTGGGTCGCCTTAACAACCGCAGCCGCGACTTCGGGAGCCCCGGCGCTTCAAACCATCGGCCTGGGGGCGGTTTCGACGGCTGTAGTCGCTCTCACAGGCTTGAGCCGCGTGTATATGGGCGTGCACTTCCCGACCGATGTGCTGGGAGGCTACTTCATCGGGCTGGTGTGGTGTACCCTGAGCTTGCCCGCTCTGCGCTGGGCGCTGCATTTGTGAGCCCAAGTACTTGAGAAGAATTGTGGAGAGCCCATGGACGATTTGAAAACAAAGATCAAGCTGATGATCGTCGAGCGCCTGTTCCTCGACGTGAGCGCCGGAGAAATCGGCGACGCCACGCCGCTGATGGAAACCTACGGAGTCGATTCGGTCGCTCTGTTCGAGCTGGCGCTGGGGCTCGAAGATGAGTTCGGCGTCTCGATGGACGACGTGGACTTCAACATCAACACCTTCCGCACCGTGAACTCCATCGCCGAGTTCGTGCACGAGCGCCAGGAAGCCTGAACCTTCAGCACCCTTCGCCTATGACACAACCCGCTGCATCCGTTTCTTCCGTTTGTCCGCCGCGTCCCTTCTTCTTCGGGCGCGGCGGCTCGCTGTTTGGCGTCTGGCGCGGCGCGTCTTCAGTCCGCGAAGTCTGGATTTTCATCCCGCCCTGGGCCGAAGAAGACAAGAGCGCGCGCCGCACCTTAACCGAAGGCGCTCTGCACCTGAGCTCGCAGGGCGCGGCGGTTCTGCTCTTCAACCCGCGCGGCCAGGGCGATTCGGGCAGCGACTTCGGCGCGGCTTCGCTGAGCGATTGGATCGAGGATTTGCAAGCAGCCATCTCGCACGCACGCTCGATTTATCCTCATGCTCCGTTGAATGCTCTGGGCGTGCGAGGCGGCGCGCTCTTGCTGCTGGAGCTGGCGCGCCAACTGGAAGAATCGCGAGGCGAGGTGTTGTTTGAGCGCGTGCTTTTGATCGAGCCGATTTTGCAGGGCAAGAGGGTTCTGTCGGAGCTGCAGGCGCGCCAGAAGCTGCGCGCGGGCCTGACGCTCCAGGAAGCGCAGGCCGCTTCGGGTTTGGCTCTGGAAGCTCCGGTCGACTCGCCTCAAGTGCTGGACGAGGGTGCTGCGGGTTTTCAATCGCCTCAAGTACTTGCGGGCACGAAAGCTATCGATTTCGATGGCTGGGCCTGGGGCTCTCGTCTGCGCGAGGAAGTCAAAGCCTGGGACGCCAACGCGGTTAGCTCAGGGCAACTCAATCGGCTGGCGAGTGCGGTTCAGGTGCTTCAGGTGGGGCCTCGCGAATCGGTTCTTCCGGCTCTGGCTCAGTGGTGCGAGGCGCGTTCGGTTCGGGCTCAGGCCCTACGCGCGCAGCCGTTTTGGAACCTGCTGGATCACGCGGGCTCGGCGGCGTTGTGGCAGATCGTCGCGCCCGACGAGCGGCTGCCTGTTGCGCCCGCCGCGTTCGAGGGCGCGAATGTTCCCCTTCAGGACGAAGGCGCGGAGGAAGCGCTGAGCTGGCTTAACGAGCGTGGCCAGAGCTTGATCGGCGTGCTGCATCGGGCCTCAAGTACTTGGGGTGCTTCGCGTGGAACTGTGGTCTTGCTGCACGGCTGGAGCGGCTACAAGAGCGGGCCGCACCAGATGCTGGCGCGCGCGGGGCGCTTCCTGGCGGCTCGTGGCTTTGATGTGGTGCGCTTCGACTTCGCGGGGCGCGGCGACAGCGACGGCGAAGCCGATCTCGCAACCCTGGCGACGATGGCCCAAGACACGCGCGTGGTCTTGAAGTGGTGCCGCGAGCGCAACCCAGACCCCGAGCAGAGCAGCGGGAAGATCATCTTGATTGGGCTGTGCTCGGGCTGCGAGGTGGCTGTGGGAGCCGTCGATGAAGGCGTCGCGGCCATGAGCCTGTGGAGCGCACCGATCTTCGCGGCTCAGGCTTCGGGAGCTTCCAAAGCGCGCGACAATCGCAAGAGGCTGCACCATCTGGCCTCTTATGCGCGCAAGCTGCTGCGCCCCCAGACGTATCGCAAGCTCCTGCGCGGCGAGGTCGATACCAAGTCGGTTGTGGCGGTGGCCAAAGCCAAAGGAGGCGAAAATCGCAACATCGAGAGCGGCGAGCCAGGGCAGCTGCCGCGCGGCTGGCGTGCTCAAGCCCTGGCGAGCTTTGCCAAGTGGCTGGGCTCGCGGCGCCCTCTGCTCCTGGTCTACGGCACGGCTGATCCCACGACTCAGGAGGCTTTGGAGTGGTATCGGGCTCAGTCGAACTCGGCTCCAGCTACTCATCTGGTGGAAGGGGCCAACCATTCCTATTACGGGCTGGCCTGGGAGCGCGAAGTGTTCGAAGCCACCGCTAAGTGGCTCGATGAAGTGGCTTGAGGCCTCATGAACTTGCTCGGCTTTGGTTAGCCTCGCGCCGCAGCAGGGAACACTTTGCACTATGATGAAGCCTCTGGTGTTGCTGGCCTGCTCGCTGCTGTGTGCAAGTACTTGCACCCTGCGCGCTGATGTTGCGATTTCGGTGGACGCCGCTCTGGACAGGCACGCCATCGACCCTCGCATCTACGGCGTGGCCTTCGCTTCGAGCGATCAGCTGGGGCTCTTGCGCGCGCCTCTGAACCGCTCGGGCGGCAACTCGACTTCGGGCTACAACTGGCAGCTCAACGCCACCAAGGTGGGCAACGACTACTTCTTCGAGTCCATTCCCAGCGACAGCGCGACGCCGGGCGAAAGCGCCGACACCTTTGTGCAGGCCGCGCGCTCGGGCGGCTCGGAGCCGATGCTCACGATCCCGATGCTGCCCTGGATCGCTAACCTTGGCCCCAACCGAGGCAAGCTGGCCTCGTTCTCGGTCGCCAAATACGGAGCCCAGCAGAAGACGGATCAGTGGATGCCGGACGCGGGCAACGGGCAGAAGCCTGACGGAACCAAGGTCACGGGCAACGATCCACGCGATGCGGGCACGCCCAACTCGCCCGAGCTGCAGGCCGCCTGGGTGAAGCACTTGGTCACGAAGTGGGGCCGCGCCTCGGCGACGGCGAACAGAGGCGGCGTCAAGTACTTCATCCTGGACAACGAGCCCGCGCTGTGGAGTGGCACGCACCGCGATGTGCAGCCCGTAGGCATCAAGATCGGCGAGCTGGCGCAGAAGATCATCGCCACCTCGCACGCCATCAAAGCCGTTGACCCTTTGGCTCAGACCGTGGCTCCCGAAGAGTGGGGCTGGACGGGCTTCTTGTATTCGGGCTTCGATTCCGGGCTGGGGCCAAGCGTGGGCTGGGACACTTCCAAACTGCCCGATCGCAAGGCCAACGGAGGCCAGGACGCTTTCCCCGCGCTGATGAAGCTGCTGCGTGCCTCGGACGCCCAGACCAGGAGCCGCGCCCTGGACATCGTGACGTTGCACTATTATCCCCAGGGCGGCGAGTTCAGCGACGACGTGAGCCCGGCGATGCAGGACAGGCGCAACCGCTCGACGCGCTCGCTGTGGGACCCGAATTACAAGGACGAAACCTGGATCGCGGCCAACGTGCGCTTGATTCCACGCCTGCGAGAGTGGGCCAATGGGTATCGAGCCAATGTCCCGATCGGCATCACGGAATACAACTGGGGCGCCGAGAAGCACATCAATGGAGCCACCACGCAAGCCGACATCTGGGGCATCTTCGGGCGCGAAGGGGTTGATGTTGCCGCCCGCTGGACCACGCCGCCCACCGGCTCGCCAACCTTCAAGGCCATGCAGCTAATGCGCAACGCGGACGGCGCTGGCCATGGCTTCGGCGACACCTCGGTTCGCTGCTCGGCTCCCAACTCCGATCAGGTCTCGGCATTCGCGGCTCTGCGCGGCGAGGACAAGGCGCTGACGCTCTTGCTCATCAACAAGCAGCGCGAGGCGAGCGAAGTGGCGAGCGTCGAGGTGAAGAACTTCGCGGCCCGTGGCATCACCCAGATGTGGCAATTGACTTCAAAAAACGTGATCGGGGCGTTGACGACGACCGACGGGCCGACCGGGCGGCTGAGAGTGCCGCTTCCGGCCCAGAGCGTGACGCTTATGGTGCTGAAGTAGGGCGCAAGTACTTGGCGCCTTCAGCCGTGTGACCTCAGCCTCTCTTGATACTGCTTGAGCTTGCTCTCGAACTCATCCAGAAACGCGGCATACTCGCCCTGCTCATCCAACTCGCGCGCCAAGACAACATCGCCCGCGAGTTCGTCGCACTCTTCAGGTGCCGCGCCGTTGCTGCCGTACAGGATGCCGCTGGGCCATTCGTGCTGCGCGTAATCGAACCCGTCCAGCAGATTACTGAGCAGCAGCCGGCGCACCTGCGCGTCTTGAGGGCGCATCTCGAAGCCGCGCTTGAGCAGAGCGTGCTCGCCCAGGAACCCAACACGAGCGTGCAGCTCGCGGTTGAGATAAAGGTTCTCGCTCGTGCGCGCCAGCCACAGAGTGCACTCAAAGTCGCCCTCGTGGAAGCCGTGTTCGAGAACCGGGAAGATAAGCTCACTGTAGATTTCGTGGCGAATCTTGTGACCGGACTCGCCGCGCTTCAAGAACTCGCGCGCCCACGCTTGTTTCTGCTCGAACGACTCAAACGAGTCGATGAAGCGCCTCACACGCTCGCGCGCCTGCACCTTGTTCCCCGTCGCCCAGAGCTGCACGAACTGCTTGTAGAGCGCTTCATCCATTCCAATTGCTACCTCAAGTACTTGCAGCGTCCTAACGCGGCGCGACTTTCTCGATGTGCAAGTCTTCGCGGTCGCCGTGCAGCACCAGGTGGAACTTCCAATCTTCGTTTGGCTGCGGGAAGTCGGTTCTGTAGTGGGCACCGCGGCTTTCTTCGCGTGCTAAAGAGGCTCTGGTGACGAGCCAGGCGACCTCGATCATGTTCGCCAGCTCGATGGCCCCTCGGTTGGGCTGGGGCTGGCCGAAGCGGGCATACAGCTCGTTGATGGTGGCCAGAGCGCGCTTGAGCCTCTGGCCCGAGCGCACCAAACCCACGCCGCTCCACATCTCCGCGCGCAGGCGAGTTTTGGCGGCTTCGACTTCCTCATCTGAAGCTGCGCTCGCGATTCTATTGGGCCTCAAGTACTTGCCGTTCAAGTCGGGCGCTGCTTTGGAGGCCGCTTGCTTCAGCTCGATGGCCGCGCGCACGGTGCGAATGCCGAACACCAGGCCTTCGAGCATTGAGTTCGAGGCCAGGCGGTTGGCTCCGTGCACTCCGGTGCAGGCGCACTCGCCGCAAGCGAGCAGGCCGCGCACGTTGGTCGCGCCATCTAAATCGGTGCGTATGCCGCCCATCATGTAGTGCTCGGCAGGCGAGACGGGAATGGGCGTCGTGGCGGGGTCGATGCCGTGGGCCACGCAGGTCGCGTAGATCTTGGGGAAGCGGGCCGCGATTTCTTGAGCCGTGCTCGCTGTCAAGTCCAGAGTGACGTAATCCTCACCGCTCTCCAACAATTCCTGCGCGATGGCTCGGCTCACCACATCGCGCGGGGCGAGTTCGGCGTCTGGATGGAAGCGGGGCATGAAGCGCTCGCCCTTCTTGTTCAAGAGGATCGCGCCCTCGCCTCGCACGGCTTCGGAGATCAAGAACTTGGGGTTGTCGGGCCCCTTGGCAAAGGCGGTGGGATGGAACTGCACGAACTCCATGTCCATCAGCTCGGCTCCGGCTCGAAACGCCATGGCCATGCCGTCTCCTGTGAGGACGGGCGGGTTGGTCGTGACTTTGTAAATCGCGCCCAGGCCACCGGTCGCGAGTATGGTGGCCGCTCCAAAGAAGATTTGCAGCGTGTTGCTTTGCGTATCCAGGGCGAGCACGCCGATGCAAGTACTTGCCGAGTCCAGCAGCAGATCAACCGTGAGCGTGTGCTCGAAGATGGTGATGTTGGAGCCCGCCACGGTTTCGCCCAGCGAGCGCTGCACTTCCTTTCCCGTCGAGTCGCCGAACGAGTGCACGATGCGTCGCGCGCGATGGGCGGCTTCGCGCGTGAGCTTGAGCTGGCCGTCGGGCTCGGTGTCGAAGTGAGCGCCGCGCGCGATAAGCTCGTGGATGCGCTGAGGGCCTTCCTCGACAAGTACTTGCACGGCGCTCTGGTCGCATAATCCGGCTCCGGCGCTCATGGTGTCCTGCTCGTGCATCAAGGATGAGTCCAGAGGCTCGGGCGAGAGTACGGCTGCGATGCCGCCCTGAGCCCACTGGGTGGAGCCCTCAGACAGCTCTTCCTTGGTGATGACGGCCACACGCCCGTGCGGAGCCAGCTCGATGGCGCACGAGAGCCCGGCGACGCCCGAGCCTATGATGAGGAAGTCGAATTTCTGGACGGGCAGAGAAGCGGCGTCGAAGGAAAGAAGTGCGGACATTTTTCAGAGTGTGAAAGTCGAGTAACGGCGAATGAGCCAGCCGCCGCAAGTACTTGATGTTCTCGCCCTGTGCCTGGCGCTTCTCTTGAGCGGCGTTGCTTGTTACTTGATGAGCTTGAGGATGCTCCTGAACTCGGGCGCATCCGCTGAGCCCAGCAGTTCGAGCAAAGCGCTCTCACTTGTGGTGATGACCGCGCCTGCGCCGCGCATCCGCTCCAAAGCCGCGTCCTCATCGCGCTTAAAGCGTGAGGAAATGGCGTCGCCGACTACAAACACGCGCTGCCCGCGCTCCAGAAAATCCAGTGCGCTCTGCAAGACGCAGACGTGCGATTCCAGCCCGCACAGCAGGATCGAAGGCCGAGCCAGAGTTTCCATCACGCGAAGTACTTGAGGCGTGGCTGATGAAAACTGCATCTTGGCCAAGAGAGGCGATTGGCCCAACGCACTCTGGAGAGGCTCAGGAGTGGAGCCCAGCCGCGAGGGGTTCTGCTCGGTGGCGATGATCGGGATCTTTAACTCAGAGCAGGCGCGCGCCAACAGAGTGGTGCGTTCGAGGACGCGCGGGCCAAAGCGCACGGCTGACATCAAGCGCTCTTGAACATCAACGACAAGCAGCAGAGCATCAGGGCGGCGCAAGCGCGGCAGGGGAAGCTGCGAGACGCGGACTTTGGGGCCTCGGCGCGCGGCGGGCTCAGGCAAAACGGCGGGCGAAGCGGAAGGCTCGCTGGGTGAAGGCATGGAGCGACAAGTGAACCAGGCAGGCAGCAGAAGCGGAAGCTCCAGGCGCACATAAAGGAATTACGCTGCTTCGGCTCTTCCGGCCTTGACGTGGAGGTGGCGAGGCGGTAACATCTTCTGAGCTTCGGCCCGTTCGTCTAGAGGCCCAGGACATCAGATTCTCATTCTGAAGATCAGGGGTTCGAATCCCCTACGGGCTATATGCCTCGACCATCGAGGTAAAGGCTTCCGAGGTTTAGAGAAAAAGCTGGCATCTCCTACTTGTAGGAGATGCCAGCTTTTTCTTTTGCTCTTCTGATGAGGCTCGGTTCTCTTGGCGTGCTCTGAGCTCTACTGCAATGTGCTCTTTGGGTTGGGCGCCTGCTAGTGGGTCACCTGCTATACCTATAGCCATTGGCTGATTTCCTCTCGTTTCCCGTGGGATGGGCGCAGTGAGCTCAACACGCCTATTCATCCTTCTTCAACCATTGGCTATCCACATACCAAGTGACCCAGTAGTGGGTCACTTGGTATGTGGATAGCCAATGCTGTTTTCGTCTCGTCTGCCGGATACAGGGCCACAACAAGTTTAACAAGGTGACGATGGCTCAAAGCCCAATGGCTACATACGTATCAAATGACCCACTATGAAATAGTGCAGGCCGTTGAGCGATTCTCGACGATCGTATTTGTGATAAGTCCTATGCTTACTCAACTCATCAGCATCAACCAGCACGACACAAAAGTCCATTACTCACGCCCGTAGCTCCTGGGTAGCCACGGCGATCCAAACATCTTCTGCCTACAAGTTGCAGAACACGCTTTATAGCGTGCCGAGCCCTTGCTACAGACCTGGCTTGAAGGCTTGCAGAGCAGGAAGCATCTCTCCTCTCGAGTTGAATAATGCTCGGTTCTCCCAGATGCTCGACCACTCCGGCCCATCCCACTGCTTTCCCTCGATCCACTCTGGCGCCCAGTAGAACACACCTGCGCCGTGTCCTCCGGGTGTGGCCGCGACCGTGCGAATGAGCTCTTCCAGAAAGGCCTTCTGCCCTTCAGGTGTGATCGGAAAAGGCGGCGTGTTCTGGTTGCCGCCCATGTCGTAGCCGGTCTCTGCCACCATGATGTCCCTTTTGAAAGCGTAAGCTAAAGAGGCCAGGTTCGCCTTGAGGTCGGCCAGAGTGCCATGCCAGAACGGGTAGTAGGACAGCCCGACGACGTCGAACTCAACGCCACGCCGCTGCAGGTTGTCGAAGAACCTACGGCACTCCGCCGCGTTGCCTCCCTGGTCGTTGTGGATCATGATCTTGATGGTGTGCTGAGGATCGCTCGCCTTCACCCCCCTGATGCCGGATTTGACCAGGTCGGCCAGAGCGTCCCACTTGGCGTCGCTGTCGAGCGGGCCGCCGTCGGGCCACATCAGGCCATTGCGGATCTCGTTGCCGACTTGAACCATCTCCGGCGCGCACCCTTCGCGCCGGAAGGCATCCAGCGTTTCGCGCGTGTAAGAAAAGATGCGCTCCACCAACTGCGGATGAGAAAGCTCCTTCCACTCGGCAGGAATTATCTGGTGTTGAGGGTCGGCCCAGCCATCGGAGTAGTGAAAATCCAGCAGCAGTGGTAGGCCCGCGGCCTTCACTCGCCGAGCCATCTTCAAGGTGTAAGGAAGCGTGTTGACCTGGCCCTGCGTGCCATCGGGAGCCACGAAGAGGCGCAGGCGGACGAAGTTGCAGCCGTGATCCTTGAAGATCAGCAGCGGGTCTTTCACCGCTCCGGCTTCCTTAAACTGGACGCCGTGATCTTGGAGGTGCTGAAGCAGGGACAAGTCGGCTCCCATCGCAAACGGCTTTTGCCTTATAGCTGTTGGCCTGGCTGTTGATGAGACGGCGGCAGCAAAGCCGATGATGCCCACATCAATGCCTTGCCCGCCGATCGTCTGATGAACATGAACCGCGAGCGTATTGTGGCCCGGTTTGAGCGCGGCTCGCCCGGCTTCGTTCATCGGGACGATGTCGTAGCCGTTGTTGAAACCTTGAAGCCGGGCCGCCAGCACGCCGTTGAGGTAGATCTCAGCGTCCTCATCGTGCTCGACAGAAAAGGCGAGCTGTGAAGGCAGGCTTTCCAGCAGCGCGAACTCGCGCCGCATCCAGATGTCGGGCGTTGACCATGCGGTGCGCATTTGGGGCAGCCCTTGACCAAACGGCGCGGCTGCGACTCTCCAAGTACTTGCATCGAAGGCGGGCTGCATCCAATCATCGGCGGGCTTGCCGAAGGTGTAGCTCCAGCTCACGGGGCCACCTTCGGCAGTTGGCACGACGGGCACTTCCGGGTTGGGCGGCAGCGGGAGGAACACGCCCCGATTGGCTGAGGCGACAACATCGGCCAGCGGCTTGAGGACGGCGCGGTCGTAGGTCAGCATCCCGTTGGTTTCGTCCTCCACGTCGGCGATCTGGGTGTAGACCACGGCGCTGGCCCCTGCTTCGTCGCGCAGACGGTAGGCCATCTTGAGCAGCTCCTGGTAGCGCCGCGTCAGGTGCCAGCCGTTGGCAACGATGGCGCCGTAGCCGAAGTTCGCCGCGCTCCACAGGTGATCGGGCACGCGCATACTGATGCCGCCAAACTCGCCCGTGACCAGAGCGCGCGTGGCGTCCGCTTTTTCCACCGAAGGCTCAGGGTAGGTGTGGGTGTCGTTGATATCGCCGATGCCCGGTGGTGTGGGCAGCCGATACTGGCTCATCTTGCCGTCCACAATCTGGTTGTAGCCGCCGCTGGCGGCGTTGACCAGGCGAGAGGGATCAAGCTGCTTGGTGAGGGAGGCGATCTGCTCGGTGTCGTGCTGGCCCCAGCCTTCGTTGAACGGCGTCCACACCACAATGGAGGGGAAGTTGTAGAGCTGGGCGATTTCGCGCTTCCACTCGATCATCCACTGCGCCTTGGCCGCTGGGAAAGGCGGTAGCTCTGACCGTCAATCGCGCCGCCAAACGCCTGGGGCATATCCTGCCACACCAGCATCCCCAGCCGGTCGCAGTGGTAATACCAGCGCTCGGGCTCGACCTTGGCGTGCTTGCGCAAGAGGTTGAAGCCGAGCTTCTTGGCTATCTCGATGTCGTAGCGAAGCGCCTCGTCGGTCGGCGCGGTGAAGATGCCGTCGGGCCAGTAGCCCTGATCCAGCGCGCCGATCTGGAACAGGAATTTGTTGTTGAGCAAGATGCGCGTGCGGCCCTGCGCGTCCTGGCCCAGCGAGATTTTGCGCATCGCAAAGTAGGAATCGACACTGTCGCCCGCTTTGCCTCCGCTCAATAGAGAAACTTTCAGATGGTAGAGAAAGGGAGAACCCGGCGACCACAAGCGTGGATGTCTGATCGGCAAAATCAGCGTCGCGCCCGCGGCGCCCGTGATGCTGGCGACGCGCTGGTTGCCCTCGAACGCTTCGGCTCGTATCTGACTGCCCGCGCCGCCTGCAAGTACTTGCAGGCGCAGTTGCCGCCGGTCGATGTCGGGCGTGATCTTCAACTGCTCGATGTGCGCCGTGGGCACCGGCTCCAGCCACACCGTCTGCCAGATGCCGGTCGCTCCGGTGTACAGCACGCCGCCGGGATGAAGCCGCTGCTTGCCGATGGCCTGCGAGTTCTCGTTGTCCACCGACAGCGGATTGGCAGCGGCCACCGTCAACTCGTTGTCGCCCGCCTGGAGCGCATCTGTGATGTCGAAGGTGAAACCGTTGAAGCCGCCCCTATGCGAGCCGACAGCCTTGCCATTCACCCACGCCTGGGCCTCGTAGTTAACGGCGCCAAAATGCAGAAGTACTTTCTGGCCTTTCCATGCCGTGGGTATGGTAAAGCGGCGGCGATACCACAGCTTCTGGTCGGGAATGCTCGGTCTTCCTACGCCGGATAGCGCGGCCTCGTAAGGAAAAGGCACCAGGATGCGGCCTTCAAATCGCGTGGGCGCGGTGTTCGCCTCAGGTGCCGCCAGCGCGTAGTCCCACAGGCCGTTGAGGTTCTGCCACTGGGCGCGCACCATCTGCGGGCGCGGATACTCCGGCAGAGCGTTGCGGGGCGACACCTCAAAGGCAAAGCGGCTCATCAAACGACCGCTGGCGGGCTTCCACTCTTGAGCTTGCATCGGCAACGCTTTTCCCATCACCAGCGCCGCACACAGCCAGAAAATCGTGCGCGTAGAGATTCTGATCTCCATCATTCTGCCGTCCTTTTCCGCTTTGGGTTTCGGTTCCTCTGCTCGCGGACTCTGTTATTCTTGCTTGACGAACCGGTTAGTCAACGAATGATTAATATAGCATGGGGCCTGATTTGGCAGCAACACTGTGCCGACGATCTCAGCAAGTACTTGCCCGCCTCATCGCTTCAGGGAGTAATCCATTGACTTCTTCTAAACGCCGTCCCGCTTCCAAACCGGCTTCTGGCCCAGCATCCGAAGTGCCCACGATGTCGGACATCGCCGAGCGTGTGGGCGTGAGCAAGGTCGCGGTGTCGGCGGTTCTGAGCGGCTCGGCGGGCAACCACACGCGCGTGGCGGAGGCCACACGGCGGCGGATTTTGGACGCGGCGCGTGAGATGAACTATGCGCCGAACGGGCTGGCCAAGATGTTTCGCCAGAAGAGCACTGGCATCATCGGGCTGTACCTGGGCGAGTGGCTGCTCAGCACGCAGGATATGTTCCTGGCCGAGATCGTGGGCGGCTTGCAGTGGGCGTGTAATGAGTTCCGCAAAGACCTGCTGATCCACGGCACCTTCCGCGGCCAATCGACCGAAGATATTTATCTGGAGCTCATCAGCCGCAAGATCGATGGGCTTATCCTGTTCGCCCGCGAGGACGACGCTCTGGCTCAGCGCCTGGCGCTGGCCTCGATGCCAGTTGTCGCTATCGCCGATGCAGTCTCAACGTTACCGTCCGTTGTGGTGGACGATTGCCTGGGCTCACGCCTGATCGTGGAGTACTTGGCGTCCAAAGGCCACCGGCGAGCCCTTTATCGCCGTGGGCGGCTCTTCCAGACCTCGGAGCGGCGGCGCTACGAAGCGTTCCAGAGCGCGGCGGCTCAGCACGGGATGAGCGTGGTGGAAGATGCTGAACGCGCCGCGAAATTTGAGTTTGGGTTGAGCGAGGTCGAGAAAGCGATCTTGAAACAGCCTTTGTGGAAGCGGCCCACCGCTATCGTGTGCAACAATGACCTGCTCGCCTACGCCTCGGTGGATTATTGCCAGGACGAGAAGCTACGGGTGCCCGATGATGTTGCCATTGTGGGATTTGACGGCTTGGTGCCGCAGATCCGCCCTGCGGCCCAGCTAACGACGATCCGCGCCCCGTGGTCACAGGTGGCTCACACGGCGCTCGCGCTGGTGGTTCAGCATTTGGGAGGCGAGAGTATTCCAGACGAAACGGTGCTCCCTGTCGAACTGGTGATTGGTGATACGGCTTAGAACAGAGGCCGAAGTCGCAGCCAGAAATCTCGATGGTAGCAGAGCGAGCAGCCAGAGGATTCGGATGCCCATAGGGGGCCATGTCACGCGACCTCCTTCTCCCCAATCGGATGAAAAACGGCGGTTGATTCCGCTGCGCTTAGTTGATCGTGTGGTGGTGAACTTTCACTGCTCAGAAGAGAGGCCGCGGGATGCTGCACCCGTGCCGTTCCTATGTTCGGAGAGCCATCTGGATCGTAGGTGACCTCAAATGTGAGTGGTTCTAAATTACGACGCAACGCGCTATAACCGAACAAAACCGAACATCTCATTTCCTGAGATGTTCGGTTTTTCGTTTGTTGCGGCCTCATCTTACGGCGGCATGAACCGTGAGCGCAAGAATAAGCTTGCGTCTAAAGGCATCTGCTTGGTGGTGACGCTCAGGCCCTGGCCGATGCGCGTGAAGAGGTTGTTCTCGAACAGGCCGCGCCTGAAGCCCTGCACCATCACACGCACCGGGCTGCTGCTCCACTTGCAGTTGCGCATCTCGAAGAACTCGCCTCGCACCGAGAGGTTCTCCACCATGGCGGCCTGCTCGGGCCTCACGTCGGCGTGCAGCGTGACGCGAAGGAGCGGGGCAGAATCTGACTCGCGCCGCCTAACGAGTGTCTTCTGCACGTTGTAGGCATCGTTCTTGGCGGCTTGGTCGGTGACTTCCTCAACTGCAAGTACTTGGGCCTGGCCGCGCGCCTCGAAGGTGTTGTTGCCCCAAATCGCAGCGTGCCGCCTATGGCGTAGCGCCCGTGCAGCAGCGTGACCACGCGGGCTGACTCTCGCTTGCAGACCATGCCCACACTTCCCTACTCTCGTTCAGGTTGTCGGCGCCAGCTGGCGGCCATAAAGGGGAGTCGCAAGTTCCTCAGCTCCCCTTTATGGCCAGTAAGGATGGAGGGGGCAGCAAGACCGGCAATTTAGTGCCTTCTTAAGCTTTGATTAGCTGAGCCTTAACCTTCGGCTGCTCAAATTACAGGTGGGGAAGCATGAACCCCTGTTTAGAGAAAAAGGAGATACGATGAGATTTCTTCCCTTGTGGCTTACGGGAGCTATGGCTACGCTTTCGTTAACCTGTGGCCCGCTTGTCTGTGGGTCGGCGCTCGCCGCCGCTGCTGTCGGCAGCTCGACAAATGGTGCAAGCGGTAGCAGTGAAGACCTGGCGAAACTGAAAGGGCTGCGCAGCAAAATCAACCACGTCGTGGTGATTTATCAGGAGAACTGGAGCTTCGACGGGCTGTATGGCAAGTTTCCCGGCGCCAACGGCTTGGCCAACGCGGGCGACGCCGTGAAGCAGGTGGACAAGGATGGCAAGCCATTGTCGGTGCTACCACAGCCTCTCGACCCCAGCGGCAAACCCGACCCGCGCTTTCCGGCCAACCTCCCGGTGCAGCCGTATGACATCAACCGCTATGTCAAACCGCAGGATATAACCGGCGACCTCGTTCACCGTTTCTATACTGAGCAGTTGCAAATTGATGGCGGCAAGATGGATAAGTTCGCCACCTGGAGCGACAACGGCGGGCTGACCTTGAGCTACTTCGATGCGTCGAACCTGCCCGAAGGCAGGCTCGCTCAGCAGTACACGATGGCCGACAACTTCTTCCACGCGGCCTTCGGTGGATCGTTTCTCAACCATTTCTGGCTCATCGGCGCCCGCTCCCCGGTCTGGCCCCAGGCGCCGGCGAGCTACATCTCGAACCCCGACCCGGCTCATCTCAACGATAACAAGGTGACGCCCGACGGTTACGCAGTGAACACATCGTTCTCCATCAACCAGCCCCATCCAGCCAGCATCACCGACCCGGCCAAGCTGGTGCCGAATCAAACCTATGCCACCATCGGCGACCGCTTGAGTTCGCGGGGCGTCTCGTGGGCCTGGTTTGCTGGCGGTTGGAACAATGCCCTGGCCGGCCATCCCGACCCGTTGTTCCAGTTTCACCACCAGCCGTTCGCTTACTTCAAGAACTACGCCGACGGCACCCCGGCTAAAGCCGCGCACCTTAAGGATGAGCAGGATTTCTTCGCTGCCGTCTCTTCCGGCACCCTGCCGAGCGTTTCGTTCATCAAGCCGCTCGGCCCGGATAACGAGCACCCTGGCTATTCCAGCGTGTTGCGCGGGCAGCAGCACGTGGCGCAGATCGTCAGCGCCTTGCAGAACAGCCCGTTCTGGAACGATACGGCGGTCATTGTCACCTATGACGAGAACGGCGGGCGCTGGGATCATGTGGCGCCTCCCGTTGTGGATCGCTGGGGGCCGGGCACGCGCGTGCCGGCCATCATCATCTCGCCGTATGCCAAGAAGGCCTTCGTGGATCACACCCCATACGACACGACTTCGATCCTCAAGCTCATCGAGCGGCGCTGGAGCCTGGCCCCACTGTCTTCGCGCGATGCCGCCGCCAACGACATGACGAACGCCTTCGACTTTAGTCAGGGCTTAACCGATCCTGAGAAACGGGTGCTGCTACTCAGCGTGGATGGTCTGCACGGGCTCGACCTGGCCAACTATGTCCAGCTCCATCCTGACTCGAACCTGGCGAAGCTGAGCAAAATGGGCGTGACCTATTCCAACGCTTCCGGCTCGAAACCCTCCGATTCGTTTCCTGGTCTGCTGGCCATGATAACCGGCGGCTCACCGGCTTCCACGGGCGTCTTCTACGACGATTCGTATGATCGCGCGCTCTCGCCGCCCGGCTCGGCTTGTGGAACGACGGGCACGGAGGTTGCCTTCGACGAGTCCATTGACAAGAACCCGAATGCCCTCGACGGTGGCGGCGGCATTGACCCAGCCAAGCTGCCGCGCGACCCTCGTCACGGTTGCCGGCCGGTTTACCCGCACAATTATCTGCGCGTCAACACCCTCTTTGAGGTCGTCCGCAATGCCGGCGGGCGCACCGCCTGGACCGACAAGCATCCGGCTTACGATATTGTGAACGGCCCTTCCGGGCGCGGCGTGGAGGACCTGTTCACCCCGGAGATCGCCGCGAACGGCACAACAGGCAGCGTGGCCAAAACCGAAGCCTATGACGACCTCAAGGTGCAGGCGATTCTCAATGAGGTTGACGGCAAAGATCACAGCGGCACGCGCACTCTGGGCGTGCCCAACATCTTCGGCATGAACTTCCAGGCAGTGAGCGTGGCGCAAAAGCTGCCCGGCGGCGGCTACACGAGCAGCAACGGCACCCCCAGCGCCATGCTGCAAGACGCGCTCGATCATACAGATGCCTCGCTGGGCAAGATGGTGGCGGAACTGCAAAGGCGTGGGCTGTTTAATCACACCGTCATCATCCTCACCGCCAAGCACGGGCAGGCACCGATTGATCCGACGAAGCTGCGCATCATAGACAAGTCCATCATTCCCAACATCGTGGATTCGGTCAGCAGCTCCTTGCTGATACAGGCGACCCAAGATGATGTGGCACTGCTGTGGCTGCGCGATCAGAGCCAAACCGCCGCCGTAGTGCAGGCGCTGCGCGCTCATCAAGAACAGGCCGGGATTCAGAACATTCTTTGGGGCGAGTCGCTCAAGAAGGTCTTCAACGACCCAACGCAGGACTCGCGCACGCCGGACATCATCGTCATCCCCAGGCCCGGCGTCGTCTACGCCAAGCCGACCAAAATCGCCGAACACGGCGGCTTCAGCGATGATGATACAAACGTGGCGTTGCTGGTCGCCAGCCCTTCCCTGGCGCGCCAGGCCATCAAAACTCCGGTGCAGACCACACAGATCGCGCCGACGATCCTAAGCCTTTTGCACCTTAATCCGGCTCAGCTTCAAGCCGTGCGCCTGGAACACACCGACATCCTGCCGGGCTTTGAATCGGACAGCGACACAAGCGCGGCAAAGCCTTAGTACTTGCGTGTTGTGCTAACCAAGCGGCATGAAGGCGCGACTAAACCTGAAGCATCCACAAAGTGGATGCTTCAGGTTTTCGTTTAATGGGCGAAAAGGGAGTTCTGTCGCAAGCGCCAGGAGCAGCGGGATCGAAGACCAGGAAGCCCATCTTGCAGGGCGTGGTCACGCCGTTGGCAATGCACGCTAAGATGACGCCCGCCCGCGATACTCAAGCCATGACCTCGACCTGGAACAAGCTGATGCTGGCGCTGCCCCTCCTCTCGTGCCTCAACTTCGCTCGCGTGGCGGAGGCGCAAATTCTCCCCGATCAACAGACATCTCAGGCCACAACAGGCCTGCGCGCCCTGGCCGACAAGCGCGGCCTGCTGCTGGGAACCGCGATTCGCATTGGCCTGCTGCAGCAAAAGGCCGACAACGGCCAGTATGAGAGCATGGTGCGGAACAACTTCAACCTGGTCGAGCCCGACAACTCCTTTAAGCCGCCCTCCATCTGGAAAGCCAAAGAGACTTACGACTTCGGCGCGACGGATTTCTTGCTGGGCGCGCCGGGCCAGACGGGCTGGGCTCAGGCGAACAACATGGCTGTGCGAGGCCACGTCCTGATCTATGGCCGCGACGATGGCTGGACTCTGCCCAACTGGCTCGTCAGTGAGCCTGGCCGCGTGGTCAACAAATCTATCGAAGACGGCCTGACGCGGCAAGAAGCCACCGAGCTGTTGCGCAAGTACATCTTCGCGCTGGTCGGGCGTTACAAGGGCAAGATCGCGCAGTGGGATGTCATCAACGAGACCATCGACGATGGCAAGAACTCGAACCCCTTCAACCTGCGCAACAGCTTCTGGTTCCGCAAGCTGGGCGTGGATTACGTCGAGCTGGCCTTCCGCTTCGCGCACCAGGCTGATCCCAACGCCAGGCTGTTCTACAACGACTACGGCATCGAGGGCATAAATGCCAAGTCCGATGCGGTCTTGACCCTCGTCAAGTACTTGCGCGCGAAGGGCGTGCCCATCGACGGCGTGGGGATGCAGTGGCACATCGGAATCGGGCACCAGCTCAGGCCCGGCGACATCTACTACCAGAACGCGCAGCGCTTCAAGGACGCGGGCATCGACTTCATGATTACCGAGCTGGATGTGGCCATGCCGGTCGTGGTCCACGAGCCGAATGATCCTCTGTATGGGCTGACGCCGCTCAACACGCCCGACTTATACGAGCAGGCGCATCTGTATCGCGAGGTGCTGCGCTACGCCCTGAGCTTCTCGAACTGCCGGGGCGTAAACGTGTGGGAATTTTGCGACAAGTACAGTTGGATTCCCGACTTCACCATCGGGCGCCTGAAGGAGAACCCGCCCGGCATCCCCCAGGGCGCTGCCACTCTACTGGACGCCAATTACCAGCCCAAACCCGCCTACTGGCAGCTGCGCGAAGAGTTGAGCCAGGCCGCGGATGCCTCGCCTCACAAGTAGGCTGAGAAAAAAATTCCCTGACCTGGATGTTGCCCGCCGAGTGCAGGCGCAAGTAGCGGTGTTCAGAAGTGATGCATCTTTGTAGGGGCAGGGCTTGTCCCTGCCCTTGCCCTTGTCGAAGGTTCGGGGGTGTCGATAAGGACGGGGATAAGCCCAGCCCTTACGAGTTCTACGCCCGTGATGCGCGAGTTATGAACACCACTCTCGTAGTCTGTTAGCGGTTTCTACCAGCGGACCTCGACGGGAACGCTGTCCGGGGAGTTGTCAAAGCGGATCCTCAGCGTCCCCGAGTTGAAGTCATAACGATCCGCTGGCAGCGGCAGCCCGTTGACCAGAACAGCTTTGGGCTCGCTCGGCAGCACCAGCCGCACCACGGCGTTGGTCTGGGCGATGCCGCTGGCCCGGAAGCTCAAGGTGCGACCCAGCACGGCTTCATCGCGCACACGGCAGGCCGCCGCGACGACGCGGGCGCTTCCTGCGGGGAAGTGATTCAGATCCAGCAGCAAGGCGCGCTTGCCGGGCGCAAGCGCGACCTCGGAAAGCACGGGCAGCTCAGCGTCGAAAAGATCAACCAGGCGGCCTCGCAAGACCGTCGCCGGCGCATCGGGAACCGATTCGTCCAGGCCCGAAGCGACGAGATACGGCCCGCGCCTCAACACCAAGGCGTTCGATTCGTGCCACGGCAAGCGCACCTGCGAAGCGGCCTGCATCACGGCCTGGCGCACGCGATTGGCGCCGTCGCTCTGGTAGCTCAGCGCGGCTGGAGAGACGCTTTCGCGCAGCACGATGCCCTGACCCACGCGCTGCATTCCGGTGCTGTCCGCAGGCAGCCCAAGTACTTGGAACAGGTGCTGGCGCGGCGTCTTGAACGTGTTGGGCGCTTTGTTCCACCAATCCTGCACCGCGTTGTAAGGGTCGCGGTCGTCGTCCATCACCACCAGAGCGCCTCCCGCCCGCACCCAGGCCGCCAGAGCCGCGTGGAACTCGGGCGTGGGCGGCTTCTGGCCTTCGTAGGTCAATAGAAGCACGCGGTAGGGCTTGAGGAAGTTGGGCTTGATCGCGCTCTCGATTTGCACGGGCTCGACGGGCAAGCCTCGCTTGAGTAAGGGCATCGCCAAGCCATAGAACGAGCCCAGGTGAGGGTCGGAGGGCGTGGGCTCGCCGCGCTGAAACATCATGGTGTCGGAGACCAAGACGCCCACGCCGCGCGTCCCGCTGGCTTCCCAACGCACCGAGCTCAAGGGCTGCTTCATCTCGCCCAGGGCGCGAATCACCGCTTGCAACTCGGTCTCGTAGGCCTTGGGGATCGGCACCTTCTCGACGGGCTCGCCCGGCTTACGCGCCGATACTTCCTTCACGGGATAGTCCTTGGTGAAGATGCGGCTGGGCCAGGGCATGATCTCGTAGCGCCACACTTCGGGCTGCAAGAGCGAGGCGGCCAGCGTGCTTTCCCAGTTGGTGCGGTAGTCGTCCCACGAGTGGTTGGCGTTGTCCTCAATGGGATCGTTGAGATACCACACGCGGCGCCCCGAAGCCCGCACCAGGTTCTGCATCGAGGAGTATTCGAGGTAAGCGGTCTCGAAGGTGCGCTCCTTCAGGCGCCCTTCGTAAACGTTGGGCTCGCGCGCGGTGCCGGTCCAGACCTGGGCGATGTAGCCGTCGCAGCCCACGTCCAGCAGTGAGGACTCGGGGCTCACGATATCCCAGTGCGCGTAGTTGATGAGCGAGTGAGTCGGCACGTAGCAGGCGACATTGCGCCCGATCTGCTTGCTGTAGCCCTTCACGAACGAAAAGACCTGCGACAGAGCGCGCTTATACAAGAAGTACTTGAGCTTGGAAGCCCGATACTGGGCGTCGGGCGAGGAATACAGAGGCTGCCACTCGTCGCCGTAGAAGGCCTTCCACTCGCGCTTAAAGCTGGGCTCGTAGCCTCCGCGCACCCAGAACTCGGGCTCTTCGAGGTGAACCGCCTCGGCCCCGGCGTCGATGGCGCGCTTGACGCCAGCCGTCAAGTACTTGCCGTAGGATTCGCCGGGCGACATATAGGGCACGTTGACGCCGTGGCCGATCACGTGGCCTTCGCGGTCGGTTTGCGACTCGTCCTCGTGGTTCTTGCCGTCGAATTTGCCGAAGAGGTAGTCCTGATACTCGCCCCAGGCCACGCCCGTCATCACGTGCACGCGGTAGCCACGGCGCCGCCAGCTCTCGATGCGCTGAGGCAAGCTCGGGTCGATGCCGTAGACCATGGCCACGTCCGCATCGAGATGAGTGCGTGGCGAATAGGGATCGAAGGACTGGAACGACAGGCGCTCGTCTCGGGCGCGCTCGTCTTGAAGGGGCGCATCTGGAGCAGGCGCGTCAGCGGCGTGGGCAGTGGAAAGCATCATCAGGTACGTAGCAGCTGCAAATGAAAATCGCATGAGCCTCCGTGAGACAGAATGCAACAGAACCGGCTTGGTTGAGCGCCTCGCAAGCGCGTCGCGCCTGCTCTCAAGTACTTGCAGTGCTCCAATTGTTTAGCGCCCCACGCGGAAGCCGCAGTGCGAGCTGGTGGCATCCGGGGTGTTTCCGGTTGTGCGTGGCCCAGAGGCCAACGAGTTCAAGAAGCTCTCCTTGAGTCTGCCAATGCCGAAGACGAGATCTAAGATACTATGCTGAGTCGTTCGTTGGTCGGTGGAATCGACAGGCAACGGAAGTCGCTTTTCATAAGGCGAGCTTGAGCGTGTTCGATTGTCGACGCTGAGGCATGATGCAAGTACTTGCAGCGTGGCTTAGGATGGCGTTGCTTTGAAACGCTGGTATGACCCAGGTGAATCCAATATGAGCCTTAAACTTTCGGCTTTTCTCCCGTTGTTGCTTGTGGCGACACGCGCAGTTCCCGTTCTGGCCCAGGATGTGGGGCGCGTGGCTCCGGCTTCGCTGCCTCTGCCGTTGCCTGGAGCGGCTGCCGTCGCGCCCGATGTGCTGCGCGCCCACAACCCCTGGAACTTGCCCTTGACGGGGATGTGGAAGTTTCGCTTGACACACGGGCGCATCAACGCGGGCCAGTTCCAGCCTCAAGATGCGGACGCTCTCGATGCGTCCAGCGTGGAGGGCAGCAACTCGCCCGCCTTAGCATTTGACGGCAGCGAGGAAACCCGCTGGTGCGCCAGCAACGGTGATGTCCCGCAGTGGCTGGAGGCCGACCTGGGAAAAGTCCGTCACGTTCAGGGCATCGGCATCACCTGGGAGAAGCCCAGCGGCACGCTTTATCAATACCGCGTCCAGGGACGCAGGGATCGCAACGCGGGGCAGTGGATCACGCTCGCCGATGCGTCCGCCGCGCCCGGAGCCGGCAATGGGCCAATCACCGTCCGGCCTGCCGATGTGCGTTACGTTCGCGTCCTGGTCACCGGGATCAGCAACGGAAACTGGGCTTCCATCCGAGAGCTTCAAATCCGTACCCTGGAGAATGGCCGCGAAACCACCTGGCAGCCGTCGACAGCCAGGACGACGAACGTCCCGGCGTCCGTGCGCGATGCCTTCGCCGCGCCGGGCTTTGCGGACGCGAGCTGGGACAACATCCCTGTTCCCTCCAACTGGGAGATGCTGGGCTACTCGATACCGACCTACAACAGCGTGGACAACACGGTGGGATTATATCGGCGCACTGTTCTGGTTCCGGCAGCGTGGACGGGCAGGCGCATCTACTGGCACTTCGATGGCGCCCTCGATGGAGCCGAGGTGTTCGTCAATGGACAAAAAGCCGGTTACCACGAAAGCGGCTACACCGCCTTCGACGTGGATTTGACCGGCCTGCTGAAGCCAGGCCAACGCAACCTGCTCGCCGTGCGCGTTTCCAAAACCACGCCTTCCTTTGAGGCCGACACCGGCGACTATCAATCGATGGGCGGCATCTACCGCGACACCTCGCTCATCGCCGTGCCGCAGACTCATATTCACGACATCACCGTGCGCACGCCGCTGGCCCCGAATTACCGCGATGCCACCCTTGTGGCTCAGGTGCAGGTGATGGGAACTCCAGGCCAAGTCGTTTCGGTGACAGGACGGTTGGTCAGCTCCAACGGCAAAGCGACCCAGGTGCAGCTTTCAGGGCGTGCCAGCATCGGAGCGGACGGCACGTCAAGCGTTTCTTTGAGCGCGCCTGTACAGGCGCCCCGGCTCTGGTCGGCGGAAAAGCCGAACCTTTATTACGTGGTGCTGCAGCTGGCGAGTGGCGGCAAACCAGTGGAGCGCGTGGAGCAGAGGTTCGGGTTCCGGCAGATCGAAATTAAGAACAACGTGGTGCTGTGGAACGGGCAGCCCATCAAATGCACCGGCATCTGCCGCCACGATTTCTGGGCCGACAAGGGCTTTGCCTTAACCGACGCCCAGTGGAACCAGGACTTAAACATGATGAAGGCGGCCAATATCAACGCCGTCCGCACGTCTCACTACAACCACGCCGCTCGCTTTCTGGAACTGTGCGACGAGAAGGGGATGTATATCCTCGATGAAGTTCCTTATTGCTGGATTGACAACCTCGTCAAAGACCCGGCTTATGCGCCTTATCTGCTGCAGCGCGCTCGGGAAACCATTGCGCGCGATAAGAACCGGCCCTGCGTGCTGGCCTGGAGCATGGGCAACGAGAACCCGTTCGGGCAGGACTCGCAGCAGGTGATGGATCTGGCTAAGCAGCTCGACCCGACGCGCCCGGCCTTTGTCTCGGGCCAGAATCCCGAAAGTATCAAGGGGCAGGATTGGAAGGACGATCATTACCCCGGCCCCGACACAGTGGATCGGGACACGGCTCAGACCAACGTGCGCTGGCCAACCAACTACACCGAGCACCCACACACCTTCTACGAACAGGACGCGCAGGACTACGATCCCGGCGCCTCAGACTTGTGGTCGGAAACGCTCATCAAGACGTGGAACAAGTTGTGGCCCGCTCCCAACTTGCTCGGCTCGTTCATCTGGGAGTGGCAGAGCCAGGGCGTAGCCGACAAAAACGCCGACAAAACCCGCGCCTTCTACCTCGGCCCCAACCATCTGCGCCAGGAGAACAACAAGGGCATCGTGGACGCCTACCGCCACCCCAAGCCCGAACTGTGGATCGTGAAGATGGCTTACAGCCCCGTCGTGGTGGGAGCGAGGAGCATCCAGGCGGGCGCAAGTACTTGCACCATCCCGCTCACGAATCATTACTCCTTCACCGATCTCAGCGAGTTGTCCTGCCACTGGGTTGCCCTCAAGGGAAAGACGGCTCTGCGCAGCGGCACCCTGCGCATTCCCTGCGCGCCGATGCAGACCGTGCGGGCCAACTTCCCGGCTCCCTCAGGCATGACGACGCTGCGCCTGGAGTTCACTCACCCCAATGGAACATCGGTGTCGAGCGCGAACCTCCCGGTCGATGGCACTCTCCCGAACCCACCGTCAGCTGTGGCCTCAAGCGCTCCTCTGACAACGCAGGACGGAGTGGACACTCTGCGCGTCGCCAGTGGCTTGCAGCAAATCCTCTTCGACAAGCACACGGGAACCATTGTGTCGTGGCGTGTCGGCAACCGCAATGTCCTTGTTGGAGGCCCCATCGTGAACATAGGCGAAGCGAAGGCCAGCGATGAGCGAGGCTACTTCCGCGCTCCTCAGCCGCCGGTCACGCAGAGCGCGCAGGTCACGTTTGCGCCTGGAGCCGCCGGCGTGGTGCGTGTGAGTGCCGTCAGCAACGTGCGCAACGGTGCTGGAGGCGCGGCCTTGGGAACGTTGACCTGCACCTACGACATCGCGCCCAACGCGGAGATACGTGTGAATTGGAAGCTCGATTGGACAGCGCCCGATTCGCGATTGTGGGAATCCGGGCTGAAACTGTCTGTTCCTTCCGAGCTGACGAAAATGAGCTGGCTGCGTGATTCCTACTTCGCCGATTATCCCTCCGGTCATCTGGGTGAGCCTATGGGAACGTGCAAGGCCGGTGATGTCCTCTTCAGGGCCTCGAAGCGCAGCCTGCACTGGCTCACGCTCACCGATGCGGCGGGCTTCGGCGTCGCCCTGCTGCCCCAGGGCCAGCCCCTGGTGAGCCGGGCCAATCCAGGCAGAACAAGCACAACCCTGTTCGCCTCCAGCGAAGTGGCTGGCCTACGAGGATTAAGCGGCAGCTGGGTCGACAATCACAACATCAACGCCAAAAAAGGTGAGCCTCTATCGGGTGCCTTCCTCCTGCGCGCGGTTGGAATCCGTGCGCCGGATTCTCTCCATTAGAACGGTTCGCAGTTGTTGTTCATCAAGTACTTGAGCGGGGCTTGCGCCCTCTTCCAATCTCTGGTTGCGACAGGATTGGAAGAGGGCGCAAGCCCCGCTTTGCTCATTGGATATGGAAGCACAAGTACTTGACGCGGGCAACGCGAGCGCTTCGGACGAGCGAGAGATCGTGCTGACGCGGCGATGAGCCGCGCCTTCCTTCCAAGCGGCTCGTCTCTACCGAGTTGTGGGGTGGTAGTGGGTCAACTGATACGTAGATAGCCATTGGCTGATTTCCTCTCGTTTCCCGCGGGACGGGCGCAGTGAGCTCAACACGCCTATTCATCCTTCTTCAACCATTGGCTACCCACATACCAAGTGACCCAGTAGTGGATCACTTGATACGTAGGTCGCCAATGCTGTTTTCGTCTCGTCTCCAGATACAGGGCCACAGCAAGTTTAACAAGGTGACGATGGCTCAAAGCCCATTGGCTATCTACGTATCAAGTGACCCATAAGTAGACTGTCATCGAAGT